>Ga0114966_10000497_pt1 | contig 37532 bp, 21 predicted proteins | sample M_130207_XF_Meta_FD_87029 | JGI IMG/M metagenome (GOLD analysis project Ga0114966, IMG submission 87029) | Freshwater microbial communities from Lake Montjoie, Canada to study carbon cycling - M_130207_XF_MetaG | ecosystem: Environmental > Aquatic > Freshwater > Lake | place: Lake Montjoie... | reverse complement strand
ATGTAGCGTTAGTTGCATTTGCAACATTTCCATACTTTACAGTTGAATATGTATTTGTCGTTGGGTTGTAAAATGGATTTAACCAGTTACTAAATTCAGGTAACTGTGTAGTTGACCCAGAAGAATTCCAACCATAACTACTCGTTGTATAAGCTATACTTGTATATCCTGTCGCGATATATCCGGTTGTATTCTTTATAACAACTAATAGTGGAGATATTCCGTTGACACGAGTGTGCCAGTTGCCACTATCCCACCCATCACTCGAAACAGTAGATTTCCAGATAAGTTTTAACTGCGGAGTGTCATTATTGCTGCTGTCTGTCAATAATTGTTTTATGAATGAAATATTCGACGAGTTAATCAACATCGAGTTTTTATTTGCCGGCAAAGAGTATTCCGATTTAAAAGATAGATCAACCGCTTCTATTGAATAGCATTCAAAGTCTAGAAGTGTGGTTGTATTTGCGCCAAATAATATTGTTCCAGTTGCTCCTGTGTACGCTCCTTCGGCTAATGACTGAATTTCTGTAAAAGGTACAGTAGGGCCAACACCTCCAACAATTCCAATTGTTGGAGAACCACCCATACGCAGTCCGTAGTCTTTATGATCATAGATTGTAATTGATAATGACGTCTGATTTGTATACTTTGTTGTTGAATATGTTCCAGCACCAGTTGGATTGTAGAAATTATTCACCCAACAAGTTCCAGCAGGCGCATAACGCCAACCGAAACCGGTACTTCCATTACTTGTATCTGAATATGCGATTGTCGAATATGCTGTTGCAATATACCCTGCAGTATTTTTGATTACAATAAACAAAGGTGCGATATTTGCGACTTTGCTATGAAATGCATTAGCAGTCATTCCGTCGATCGTTCCTTTGTATTGTAATTTAAGTTGCGACATACTTGTTAAACCGAGTAATGATTGAATCTGCGTATAATTATTCGTATTAATTAATGATGCGGTTGTTGATGCATTTGTTACGTAATTAGAGGTTAATAACGGTGAATATGCAGGTGTTTTCGTATAATTTATCCATTGTGAAATTATTGGAATATTTGTTATAGTCGCAGCCGGTTTATTTATCGTCGTCGTGTTTTTACGCGATACTATCTTAGCGTCTTGCCATACTGTGCCGTTTACAGAGACTGCAAGTGTCGAACTATTTCTGTTTTTACTCCTTCCGCTACCGATCCACATTTTAGCCCCCGAAAACCATGATGCACCGGTACCGTAATTATCAAATAATCCGGACTTTGTATTTATCATTCTACTGCCCAACACTCCACTCCACCCGTTGATCAAATCGCAAGTAGCAGGTGTTGAAGTTGCAATCGAATAATTTCCTGTGCCAACCGCAACGATTTGTTGTGTGTTTTCGTCGCACATGATTTTATTTACTTTCGTCATTATATTTGTTGAATTTGGGACGGCGCGCCATGAGATACCGCCGTCGGTGCTTGTGGAAAGTGATGGTGCTGTTGTCGCGATTTCGGAGGTGATTGGGATTGTGTAGGTTGAGGTTGCGGTTGTTGTCATCAAGGTCATGAAGGTGATGGTGATGAAGCCATTACCGGTGTTGGTTGCGCCGGCGTCGGTCGCGGTGAATGGGAAGGAACCGCCACCACCACCACCCGAAGAAAAACCATTATTAAGTCCTGAACCACCACCACCACCAGAATAACCACCGCCACCAGCTCCTCCGCCATTGGTGCTGCTGCCGCCACCACCAAAACCGCCATCAGCATCGCTGCCGCTACCACCTATTTCGGCACCAAGCCCTCCTGATATAAATGATAAACCTCCTTTGCCATAGAGGACGCCGTTTCCTTGTATTAATTGTCCTCCATTTCCTATTAATCCACCTCCACCAGCGCCTCCTGTCCCCATCCCCGAGGGCGCATATCCCCCAGCACCCCCATCTCCATTAATCCCTCCGTCACCATTATTTGAACCACTACCGTCTCCACCCTTGTTACCAGAATTATTTAATGACGCATTTGAATTAACATATTCATTTCCACTAGATGCTCTTCCACCGCCTCCACCAGCAACAATAATTGCGGTTTGTGTTCCTCTAACAACAAATGATCCACCACCACCACCCGGTATTGCGTTTGTGGAAGTTCCTTGTTGCCCCACCAATATTTTAATCACTTCACCTTTTGTTAATGTAGTAATCAATTGTATATCCCTTCCTCTACCAAATGTACCCGGATTACCACCCGCTGCTCCCACCGCCCGTATGTTATAACTCCCCGTCTCAGGCACAGTCCATTCTTGAATACCTCGAGTTGTCATATTTAGATACGTCGTAGCCCATGGCGCGTTCGCAGAAGTATAAGCACTTCTTACGGTGGTAAGTAGTGGTCCTTGTCGTCCAGTCTGACCCGCAGTCGTAAATGTATGAGACGTGAATGCGTATAATGGTGTTGATATCGAAATAAACGACGTGATATCCACCAACCCGCTGTCTCCTCCTATTAAAAACGGAGTATTGCCGGTTATTCTTGATCCGCGACCATAAGGAACAATCGTATTTACATTTTTCGGTGGAATGTTAGAATATGTCGGACCTACAGTTCCCGCGACAGTATTAGAAATCGTGATACCACGCTGTGCCTGATCGTCATAAAAACTACCAAAATCCAAAATACATGAGTTCGGTAATGATGAGTATATATTTTTGGTATTTATATTATTAAATGCATTATTCGTGTTTGATAAAACGGGTAACCAATTTTTACCATTATATGAATATAATAAATAACCGACTAATCCCGATGCGGCGTTGTTAAAATCAGCGAGTTCTCCATTACTTGTAGCGCTTGTGCTTGCATACCACATCGAACCGTTCCAATAAACAGATGTAACGCGCCGTCCAGATGCAAAGGACGCCCAACCATGCGCACCTGACCCTAATGTTGCGTTCCAATTTATGCCATCATACGACCATTTTAGACCGCATATAGTATCATATCCACCAGCAACCCACATTCCAGCGCCTAATCCATCTTTACCATACGCTACTGACCATGCTTGGTGACTCATACATTTTGATGCAAGAAGACCACACCATAATTTTCCATCATAAGAATAAGCCATGGTGTTTGCTGCAGATTCGAGTGTGTCTCTGTTGCGCCGTCCGCCGGTTACAACCCATAGTCCGATGCCAGAGACGTCCTTTCCGTATGTTATACCTAGTGATCGAGAATCATATTGCAACGTCGAAAATTTGAAACCAAAATTAGAAGATATTTGTAGGTCGTATCCACTAGTGTGGCCGGCAATAATATATTGTCCGCTCGATGAAATTCCAATAGAATAACAAACGCTAAAAACCGCGCCACTATCCATATAACTCCAAGATTGACCATAATTGTTAGAAAACCATAATTGATTCCAAGATGTGTTTGTAGCAATTTGAAATCGGCCACTTGCGGCTAATGCTACTGTTGTCCAGTTCCAACCACTCTGTCCTGCGCTACTCCAATCGACGCCGTAATTGAGCGAATACCACGGTGATACTCCGTTTCCGACAACAGTTTGATATTTACCATTTCCAGAGACAGATATACATTGCCAACCGTTTGAGGAAAATGAACGGGTTGTCCAATTTACACCATAGTCAGATGACGTATAAACATAATTACTATACATACACACAGATTGATATTTGCCACTAGAAGATACAGAAATAGAGCGCCAATCTCCAGAGGTAAAAGTTCTGGGGGTCCAAAAAACTCCATAGTCAGATGATGTGTACACGTAATTATTAACATTACATGCGGATTGATATTGACCGGTTGATGAAATAGATATCCCTGTCCAATTATATGAATATTGTTTTCTCTGAATCCATGTTACACCATAATCGGAAGATGTGTGTATGTATGTCCCTGCGCTAACACTGAATGCGCTGCTATTTCCACTATAACTAACGGCTGTTTGGTATTGTCCGGTTTCACTTATTGAAATACCACGCCAGTCACCAGATATAAACTGTAAACGAGCAGTCCAACTGACTCCATAGTCCGATGATGTATATATTAATCCATTTGAACCATTCAACGCACTTTGATACTGTCCAGATGATGATATAGCAACACATTTCCAATACTGTGCAGCCATATTATACCTTTCACTCGGTAAATTTGTAGATGTTACAAACAAAGCCGGGCTTGTCTGCGATAAAAACCAATTTTTACCGTCATATGAATACGCTATTCCGGTACTTGTGCTTGTTTGAATAACTCCGCGACCAATTGCCGTCCACATTCCAACGCCAGACGCGTCTGCGCCATATGAAACACCTTGACATACAATAGTGAATAATGCACGAGATCCTATAATCGGTGTCCAGTTTATACCATCATCAGACCATGCCATAGTATAATTCGATCCTGCTGTATCGTTGTATCCATTTCTTCCTCCAACAGCGACCCATCGTCCACTATTGTTACAGCATACAGCATAACAAGAACCGGACGTTCCAAATATTTGACTACCACCGGAACCTATCCAATTTACACCATCTCGTGAATAAGCCAGCGTGTTACCATACAACGCATTTGTGTCACCACCGGCAACCCATATCCCATTTGAGTATTTTACGGTGCGTATATTACCATACAATCCATACGAATTATTATTAAATCCAGATAAAGCTAATGAAACGCATGGAGTCCAAGTTACACCACCGTCATAAGAATATGACATTCTATTATAACCACCATTATTTGATGAATCTCGGATTATTCCACCGCCAACACATATAAGAAAATTCTTTGAAAATGATGGCGACCATGTTGTTGCGTCTGATCCATTTGTTGAACGAACGATTACACTTGAAGTTTCGTTACCCATTACTCCCTGATTCCTTCCTGTATTTGCGCGTAATAATGCACCAACTCCAACACCGACGCCGGAATTTGTAATCATTCCGCTTGTTAAAAGAGACATCGATATTTTTGTAAAAGCAACCGCATTTGTAAATTTGGACGGTGTTGTAAGAACATTATTTATTTGTAAATTTGCAATTGTATTGTTCCAAGAACTTGATCCGGTTGCAACCGATGTTGACGCCAAGAGACCAGAACCAGCTCCACAGCTTGCTAACCAAACTGAACCGGTCCATATGATTCCATTTAATTTACTATATGTCGAATCAAAATTAGAACTTGTACTTCGGGTCCAACCTCCGCTTCCATCTATGAAAGTTGTGTATGCGACAACATTATTATAATTTTGACTTGCGTCGCCGACAACAACCCATACTTTGTTTGTTGGATTATAAGTAATCGAACTACAGCTATCCATAAATTGTGGGAATTCTCCATTTGATGCTGCTGAAGTGCAAGCTACCCAACCGGTTCCTATATCTGTATTATTACCTAATGCGTCTAATTTGTAAGAAATAGAATTACCACCGCAACACAACCATGAAATACCATTATAACCAATAGATGTAATACGTGTTCCCGGTAAAACGGAATTTGTAACCATTTTCCAACCAGTTGCACCGATTTTATCTGTTGTTATGTAAATTACTGATGAAATGTTTGAACGCCCACCTACAACCCAATAGTTTGAGTTCGATGCAACGCATATTGGTTGAAAATTTGAAAACCCGCCGCTGGTTATTCCTGAAACTGCACTCCAACCGGTTGCGCCGGTTTTATCAGTTGTGTATATAATATTATTATTATTAACATCAAACCCGCAAGCTAGCCATGCAGTTCCATTCCATTCTAATCCAGAATATCCACTCTGTCCACTTAATAATCGCGGTGTATTGTAATAATTTGACGCGACAGTCCAACCTACTCTTGCGAGTGGATCAGTTGTGTACCAAATGTTGCCATATTGTACGCCATTCATATCATGAGATGTCAAACCAAAATGCGCAACCCATGCAAAACCATTCCATTTTATTGCAGAACTTAATTGTTGTTGATGGTTGGTTACCTGAAATAAATTCGTCATAGACAAATCAGTATACGTATTTAACCAATTTTGACTAGCGTCCATATAGGATACAAAAACACTAGTTGAGATGTTGTAATCGGTATATTCGCTATTGTTTGTATTTACAGTCAACGAGTTATTTCCACCGCTTCCAATAAATACATAAACAGGAATGGTTGATTTATCAGATACACCACTCGATCCGCCAACAAGTAAGTTATTTCCGTTCCAACCGATTGCTCTCGCGCCTGAAGCAACTGTGCTTGTTGATGTCTGCGATGTTCCGGAAATGTCGGGAAAAAGTGTCGATGATCCATATACTTCATTCCATATTTTTCCGTCAGAAGATGTTGCTATAGTTGAGCGAGTCCCGCTTCCGACCGCTATCCATCTCTGTCCCGGTGCAACGGTTTTTGCTGAAGAATAAGCACTCCATTTTATTCCATCTGCAGACCATGCAATAACGTTACTAGTTGAAGATGATGAGAACGCCGGCCCAGTTGCAATATATCGTTTGCCATTCCAGCAAACCGATTTTACACCATATGGAAATAGATTGCTTGACCCTGGAACTCCTGCCCATTTTTTGCCAGTATATGCATAATCCGCCGGTTGTGCTAGCGGACCACTTGTTTCAGGAGTGTCGGTTGAATATACTATTGAGAAATTGTTTGTTGAGTCATTTTTGATAGAATTTCCGACAGCAATCCAGCGGTTTCCGCCCCACACTATATCATTTACGCTCTCAATTATTGTTCTGCTTCCATTTAATGTTGTCGCGCTCACCGTATCAACCCAATCAACACCATTTGTAGATACCATCATAGTGGAAACAGTTCCAGATCCTACTGCAATCCAGCTATTTCCGTTCCATGCAATTCGTTTTACATTAGAAACCTTAGTATCGGTAAGTGATATTCCTGTCCAGTTAATCGCGTCTGTTGAAACAGCGATAGAAAAGGTGGTTGCAGTAGATGATGGTGGATTTGTGGTGCTTCCATCTCCGCCGATAATCCATTTTTCACCATTCCACATAATCGCATTAATGACGCCGTCGATCGGAATATTTTCGCCTGGGATTTGTTTCCAACTTACACCATCTTTTGATGTTGCAACTTTCGACCCATTTTCGTCTATTCCAACTGCAACCCATACTATACCATTCCATACTGCATCGTTACATACTCCTCCTCTAAATGCAGTATTTCCAATATCTGTACCTAATTCTGCCATCATGTATTGAGAATTTGTTGTTGCTGATGACCATGTTCTTCCACCATCTGGCGATATTGTTGTAATATTACGGGTAGATGATCCGACTTTTTCGGCACCAAAAGCAACGGTGGGGTGTTGGATATACGCAGATCCAACTCCATTCGTCCACGCACATGCGCGAATCGGAGTTAAATTTGCGGGAAGAATAAGATCGTTTACGGTTGCTACCGCTCTCATGTCGAGATCGTAGGTTTGGATCGGATTACTGCTTGGAGTCACCAAGCCATACATACTTGAAAATTGATATGCGCCAAGCCACGAAAATCCGTCATATGAATATGCGACTGAACGCGAACTCGTTGCATAATTGCTGACACCTGTGGCGTACCAAACACCATTTAAGTATGAAATTCCTGTTGCGCCAAAGCTAGTATTATCAAATAAACCGGCCTTTGTGTTCATTATTGGAGTCCAATCGCGACCGGTAAATGAGTAGGCAAATGAGTAGTTTGCATTTTTATATACGGCGGCAATCCACATACCTCGTCCTGTGGTGGAACTCACACCATATGCAATACTATTTACTGATGAAGATAATGTTCCGCTGTCGATGATCGTCGTCCAATCTATTCCATTATATGAATACAGTAATGATATGTTTGTATTCGGAGGTGTTCTAGATTCTGCACCGGCTACCCATAACCCTCGGCCGCGTTCATCTTTACCATATGTTATGCATCTTATAGAGCCATTTAAGCGATTTGTTGTGAATGGGATATTTGTCCAATTTAATCCATCGAATGAATATGCAAATAATGATGTACATAATGGAGAAGTTGAAGGTAAAAATCGGTATGATGAGTAATTACTGCTATTAAATCTAGTTGATGTAATCCCATTACGTGTTACAGATGGAAAATTTGTAGTAAATAACATCTGTACATAAACATTTTTTGTTTCACCAACAGCGAGAATACCCGCATGAACCGCGGCCATTCCAAGATTAGAGTCATAAGTATAAATATCGTCACCCCATACCGTTCCACCGCCAGTAGATCCAGTTATTGGAATCATGTATATATTGTTAATATTTGCGACTGCAGTATAGCTACCCATATTGGCTACTGTAGATATAAATATCGCACCATTACCACCTGCGATAAACATACCGTTTGCGTAAGTGCATGCATTACATCTACTAAGTATTGTAGTTGAATTTGGCACTTCACTCCATGATACACCATCATACGAGAATACGAGTGAGTTATTTCCGAAACCACCAGCAACCCATAAGCCATTACCCATGCCGTTATTACTTGTTGTAGATGCGCCGCTTGCGTCCGATGGTGCATATGCGATTGATCTAACTTCGGTTATAAGAGATTTTGAACCGACTATGCCGGTCCAACGAATACCATTTTGTGATATTGCGAGAGAATATTGCGCATCGCCGGTTCCACCTGCTACCCAAAGTCGACCATTTGGTGAAATTGCGGTGGTAGTTTGTCCATATTCTGCACAATTAACAACTCCTGTAGAAACTGTAAATATCTCTTTTGCACCCATTCCCGGATTCCATGTTATACCATCAATAGTATAACATATAGGTGATACGTTGTTTATACCTGCACCAGAGACAGATTTTCCACACACGATCGCAATCGCCTGTTGTGGCACTTGTTGTGCTGCTGCGGTCCATGAAACACCGCCATCATTCGATACTACAACCGGTGTTGTGCCGTTACCAGTTGCGATAAAACGATTTGCGTATGAATTCCATGTTACTGAATAACCGGTATTTTTTGGTGTATATTCACCATTTGTATCTAGTGCTACTATATCACGGCATCGCGAGAAAAATGGTCCATTATTGTTATTTACGGGGGTCCAATTTATTCCGTTTGCATCTGAATATGCGAGTGAATATCCAACGTTGCTTGATGTTAGATCAACATACCCCCAATTTGATTGAGGTCCGATTAATCCGAAATTATTTAATGCACCATTACTTCCACCCTCAATCTTTGAGTTCGTAACGATATTGTTATTTATATTGTTACCTCCTGCAACACCTTGATTCAAGCGGAAATAACTAACTAATCCGGTTTCATTACCATTTAATTGCGTATTATATGCCGATTTAATTTGTGTTGAAGTTCGAGCAACATTCCAAATGCGTAATTCAAACATACTTCCATTAAAAAATCTTGTCGATTCTAGATAATTTGGTCTTCCAACTGTAAATGTTCCTACGTTATCGTTGTTCGCAGTATACTTATTCGTAAAAGGCAATAACTTATCTGTTTTATCGTCTCCATCAATATAAATATAACCGGTTCCAAATACACTAGTTGCATCGCTTCCCGTATATTCCCATACAACTGCGATATGATGCCATTCTCCGTCATTAACTGATTGAGTTGAATTAATATATAGATTTCCGTTACCAACGAAAGCCGGTCTCCCGTTTAAGTCTATATAAAACGATTTTTCACCGGTATCCCAGCCAAGACTGCTATTTTGGCAATTTATAATACCCATCGTTATATCTCCGGATTTATTAGTTGTTTTGATCCAGCATTCTAGTGTAAAACTGGATTTGTTTAAATTTACCCCACTTCCACTAATGTCTATAAAATCGTCGACACCATCAAACACCAAGCAGTTAATATTAGATGGAAATAATGAAATGCGTGAGTTATTGTTATTATTGTTATTTGATAACGTTGACATATCCGTTGGGGCATTATAACCACCGACAATAAACCGAGAATTCATACCATCCCATAAAACTCGCGAACATTCACCGGTTTTAAATATAGCATTTGATGCTATTTTCGAATTTCCGACCAACCATGTATTTCCGGTTGAATCGGTTGAGTATATAATCGTATTTACTGCGCCACCGCCTCCTCCAACAGCAACCCAGCGCCCATTTCCATTATTCGCTGATGGTGAAAATGCGATGGAATTTATGCCACCGATGGGAGTTCCAGAAATATCTATTGTACTCCAATTTACACCACCATTTGTAGATTTTAATATTGTATTCATAACTGTTCCTGCTAGAATTGTTGTGAAATTTGTGTTTGCTGCAAAAGATGTTACAAAGTTGTTAAGAGATATATCCAATATTGAATCATTCCATGCAGTATTAAATGATGCATCTCCAGAATACATTATATTACTACTACTACCTTCGCCACCAACAATCCATCGATTATATACACCACCGATCCATAATGATGTAATTATCCATTTAAACTTGGAAGGATTAGGATTATTTGAACAGTCATTCCAGTTAAATCCATCTTGGGAAATAGATAATTTTTTATTATTGAAAGTAGTATCTCCGCCAGTAGCCAGAAAACGAGTTCTTGCCGTATTTGTATTTACTGATAAACAACCTAGATTTGCGGTTGTAAAATTAGTTCCACCTAACGCAGCGGTATTTCCAGCGCCTGGAACTCGTGACCAAGAAGAACCTCCATCACCCGAATACATTAATGACATGTATGACAAACTTGCGTCTGAAATTGCATTTGTAATATAATTTTGGCCAGTCCAAAGTGTTGATAATACGGTTGGTATAGAGTATGCTGTTATGGCCGCTAATGGGGTTATAGTTATATATCCATGCCCAATATTATAGCCTGTATTTGTCCAGCTGGATATTGAATATGAACCACCACCGCCGCTGCCGGTGTAATTGGTGTTGGTACCAGCACCTCCAGAATACCCACCACCAGAGCCACTATATATGGTCTGTGCGGTGCTACCATGATACCCTCCTCCGCCTCCAAAACCTCCGCCGCTTTCCCCTCCCATCGTTGCGCAATAGCCTCCATTTGCAGTAGTTATAAAACTTTCTCCAGGATAGGAACCACCACCATTTGTAAGTAAACCTCCTCCTCCACCATATCCACCTCCTCCGCTACTTCCGCCATTACCATTAGATCCAGGCGTATATCCATACCCTCCTCCACTACCACCAAATTGGCCGTCCGTGTGTCCGTAACCATAACCATAACTTGTAATTGGATAATTCTGACAAAGTCCTCCTCCACCACCAGCTATAAATAAAGGAGTATTGTCTATACGCGTTACAAATGTACCTCCTCCTCCGCCAAATTCATAATTCCAGCTGTACATATTATAGTTACCCATTTGACCAACTACCAGTTTGAGTTGCTCCCCCCTTTTAAGAAAAATTGGACTGCCTGATGTAAAAACTGCACCACGACCACCATAATTGCAGGAATCGGCTTGGTTCCCTGAACTGGCACCTGCTACTCTTATATTATATAATCCGGTCGATGGAACAGTCCATAATTGAAAACCTTGAGTGGTCATGTTAATATAATTGTTTATCGTATCTTGTGCCCATGGTTGAGAACTATATGCACTTCGTACTTGTGAAAGAGTTGGACCATATCTACCACCCCTTCCAGCATTCGTAAATGTAAACGATGAAAATGTATATAATGCCGGGCCCATCGTGGTTGGAATAGTATTTTCATTAAAACTCATACTTTGATTTACAACAGGTGTGTCCCAATTAACGCCATCGTCCGAGTACGTAACTGCAATTCCGCGTTGGGGTTGGTACTGATAGACAGTTGTATATACTGGTGTATCTCCAATCGCCATAAGTCTCCGCAAAGGTTTAAAAACTTTCGCACCGCAACCAGTCCAGTTTCGACCGTTTGATGAATATGCAACTGTATTGATTCCACTACCAGTTGCAACCCATTTTCTTGATCCCCATGTAATTCCGCGCCCCCAATTCGAGAACACCGCTTTACCAAGACCAAACCAAGAAACACCGTCTGTAGAATATGCAAGTGTATTCGTACTACCTCGGCCGGTTGCCACGAAGTTTCGTCCATTCCATTCGATTCCGTAAGCGTAAATATCGAATCCATTCTTCGCGCTTGCAGAACCGGCATTTGATCCATATACGCCACCCGTTATTTTTGACCATGTTTTTCCATCATTTGATATTGCAACGGTATAGCTTGAATTGGTTGTAGTGTCTTGAGTCCTCGTTCCGGTTGCAATCCAGAATTTTCCATTCCAAATGACTTGATTTCCACCGCCTGATATATCGCTGTTTGATGCAAGTGAAACACCCGAATTATCGACTGGTCCGATATATGAAAATATATTTACAGCATTTCCGACAGAATCAACCGTGCCCATCCATGTAACGCCGTCATACGAATAGGCAGTTGAAAAATTAATACCGCGACCAACCGCAACCCACATTTTACCATTCCATGCGATTGATCGTGCTTCTACCGAAAAAATGGATTTACCGGTTATTCCGGTCCATGTCATTCCGCCGTCATCTGAAAATGCAAGTGAATGCGTACGTCCATTCCCTGCAGCAATCCATCTTTCACCGTTCCACGCAACTGCGTTTGCACCTCTACTTCCGCCGATACCCATCGATACATTAGCGGATATATCATCAGCTGATGAAAACATCGTATTTGATGCTCCGCCGGGTACCATTTGCCATGTATTGCCGTCATCGTCTGAATAAACGATTGTATTTGAATCGAATGATGAGTTGCGATTTCCGAGTATTGACCCGCCGATATTGCCACTTCCACTATTTAAAGTGCCGCTATCGCCTCCTCCGCCGCCAACGGCGATCATTCTATTCACAGGAAAAGTCACTTTATTATCTAGACGTGCGACATTTACCGGTGAAGTGAACGCAGGAGTTATTATGGTTGCAAGTGAACGACAGCAAGAAGTAAATATATTCGAACTTGCAGAAATTGCAATCCAACTTGCAGGGAGAGGAGGGGTTTGTGTGGAATAAAAAAGGCAATTATTCGACCAACCTCCACAGAAATACCAAGTATTCGTTGCAGAATTAAATATAATATTATATATTGTTTTGGACGTGGGTGATGGTGTTGGACCTTTCATCGTAATCCAACTACTTGCATGTGGAATCGGTGAAGTAGAATATGCGAATAAATTTGTGGTTGTTCCGCATGCAACCCATATACCATTTCCATATGCAACAACTGGTCTGGAAGCCCCAAAGTTATATAATGGATACGTATTTGGTGATATTCCTGGTGAATTAAATACGGGCATCCAGCTTGTTGATATTGGCGGATTTTCTGAAGAATACATCATCGGAAAATTACTTTCACCTCCGACCAACCATACACCATTTGAGTATGTAACTGAATATGCGGTACTATTCGTTATATTTGCTGAACCAGTTTCATTACCTGTGGCGAGTGGTATAACATTCCAAGTATCTTCGGTTGGTGGAGTTCGCGTTGAATATGCAACTGCGTTACTACCATTTCCGACTGCAACCCATGTACCATTACCGTATGCAATACTATACACCTGGCTTCCAAATACTCTACTGGATAATATTATAGCTACCCAACTTTCTGTAGTAGGGGGGTTTGCGTTCGAGTAACTAATACAATTTATACCCCAACCTCCGGCAACCCAATAACCATTCGCATATATAATTGTTGTGCCTACTGTATTGAAACTACTATATGCCACGCCTGGTGGGCGCGTAACGTCGTATCTTATACCGACCCAGCTTGATGCGATGGGTGGAGTCATCGTGGAATATGCTATAGTATTTGTTCCTTCTCCCACAGCAACCCATGTTCCATTACTATATGCGATCCCCCAACCAGTTCCTGTAAATGTGTTTGAACTGTTAGGTATTCCAACCCAACTTGAAGGGGTTGGTGGATTTGCGAGTGAATATGCGATACAATTTGTACCGGTTCCTACTGCGACAACAATATTACCATATGATGCAGTTTGTCCTGGTCCGACACCATATATTTGAGTTTTTCCAACACTAACACCACTCATCTTTGCAACGATGTCATTTGATCTCAAAATACTAGGTTCTGCAAGTGGGATACTTTGTTTTTTTTGTTTATTTAGGGCAGTTAAAGATACTTGTGAATCCATATTTATTACTGCTGTCAATTTATCTTCTATGATTCGTCCATTTATCGAGATAGATGGGTTTATATTATTAAGTCCGGTTGACTCGCTATTTGAGGTTAAACTTAAACTACCAACGATAGATGTATCATTTCCTATTGCTGCTTTTCCGACGATATTTGTTGCACCGCCAATATTTGTTTCGCCAGATATATTCACATTTCCGCTTACATCTAGTTTATAGTTTGAACCTGGTATTGTACCAATTCCTAGATCACCATTTTGATCAAATCTAGCTGCTTCAATTCCTTTTATACGAAATGGAATTATATTTTGTGAAGGATCACGACTATTGACATCCATCTCCTTCGATAATAGAATATATAGAATATACGAATATAAATATTTTGATTATTTACCTATATTTACTAATATCTTGAAAATCTGAATCATAGGTATTATTTATTCATTCTTAACAGTAGTATCGTCTTGAATTACAATAAGCAAAATATAGTGTTTATAATAAAATATACTTTGCATTTCTAAATATCATATCATATCTTTGACTTAAAAATAAACATATGGACTTTTATATATACTAATAATGTTGTCAAAAGGTCAATTTTCAAATAATACTGGGTATAACGGTGGAAATGGTGGAAATATTCTTCCATCTTCAAAGACGACTATGCCAACTTATTCTGCAATCAGTAATAAAATACAGAGTGATGAAACTGCATACTCGCCAGGTTCCATGAGTTATATTAATTTGAATATTAATGAATATAGAATACAGGATTTAGAAGACTTTTTTACTCTTCCTAATAAGAATTATGATATTCAAGAAATTGTCCATAAAAAGAAAACGATGTGTTCTGCTGTAGATAAGGATTATACTCTTACTCCAGATAATCGTGGTAGTATTTATTCTTTTTTGGATCAAGCTCTTGCTCGTTTAGTACAGCATTTAATGCCGATTACTACTGGAAAAGCAGTAACTAATTTGCCATCGAATACGTTGACGGGCGACAACGGCCATTTTTTGATCGAGAATCCTGCGCGTGATGGTGTGTTGCATTATGATAGTAGCAGTAGAACTGGTATTAATTTAGATGATAACGGTGCACCACCTGGTGCATTAAATCCGTTAAAAATAAACACGATTAAACGTGCGGTCAATATAGACACTAGATTTCGTCCTAATTATTATTCGACGAAAAGTACGGATCTCCAGATTAATTTGCCTACTAAGGTGGAGCGGGCTATTAGTATGCGTCTTGCGTCGATTGAGATTCCTATGTCGTATTATGCTATTAATTCTGAGTATGGAAATAATGTATTTAAAGTATCATGGAAAACGAGTGGTAATCCATCGGGTGTATATGATGCATCGGCAATTATAATTATGCCAGATGGAAATTACGATGTTGGTTTGTCAGATAAGACAAAAGCTGCAAAGTTAGAAGATGCATTAAACATGCAATTAGCGGCATCTTTAGCAGGAAGTTCTGGCGGTGTATTAAAATTACGTTATGAGGTTAGTCAATTAAATGGTAAAAGTCGTTTTTATCAGGATATAGCGGCGGCGAATGTGATACCATTTAAGATTAATTTTAATTCGGATAAACTTGGTTCGGTTACGTCTGGTCAGGCGAATCCGTTGCCGCTTCAAGGAACTCTTGGTTGGATGCTTGGCTTTAGAAATCCGACTGCAGAGTATGAATCGAAAGGTAAAACAACCTTTAGTGGAACAGATGGGGCAGGAAATATTATTTCCGAAGGAGTTTGTAATGTACAGGGTACTCGATATATTTATGTTTCAATCGACGATTATGTGAATAGCAGTAATAATTATTTTACGGCTGCGTTTGCTAATTCTATTATGGCGCCAAATATTATAACTCGTATAAATGTTGCGGAGTTAGCACAATCGACAACCGTATATCATTATGCTCAGCAAGAGGGTTATTCGACGGAGTTGGATAGAAGTCGTAGTTATTTTGGACCGGTTGATATTCAGAAGTTTCGTGTTGCGTTGTATGATGAATACGGACGTGTTTTGAATTTGAATAATATGGATTGGTCGCTTGAATTGATGTTTGAATGTATTTATGCATAAATATATGCACATTCTTATGATTTATCGTTGTATCCTACTACGATAAATCATATAATTTGTTTTATAAAATGGATAGTTAGTGACCACAGCTTCTGCACGAAGATTGTTTTAATCCGAAAATAGAAGATACAGAAAAGAGAGGTTGTGAATTAAAAATATTTCGTGTAAGCATATTGTTACTGATATTTCTAGAAATATTGTTTTGTGAAATTTGTATGGATCTTTGTTGTACTGTAGGTTGCTGCACTGACGTAGTTTCTCTTAGTTGTACTGGGCGATGGTTTTTTAGTGTTGTAAAAAGAAAATTCTTCATTATGATTAATTGCCGGTTTATAAACTCTCCCGATATTTTATTTTAGATGGGGCGCGTTAGCGGGACAAATCAAAACGTGTAATTTGTGAACAAATCAAAACGTGTAATACATGAAAATATTGTATAATCCAATAACGAATGGTATTATAGTTATAGTAAATAGAGTAGTAAATGATAATACGATACATATATTTTTGAAGCATATCATAACAAAATTTATAATATGAAATAACCATTCAGTAATGAGTATAATTATTGGAAGACCGTATTCTAGTGTTATATTTTTATCGTCCGGCGGTGTCTCTATTTTTTCTAATTTAATTTTGGGTATTATGTATATGTTGCATACATTAGGTGGAATGTACGGTTTGTATGCTTCACTTGATGATATAACTGGGCATGTATATTCGCCCAAATGTTCGTAGTAGTGTTGATAATAACGATCATATTCTAATTCGGCGTTATTAGTGATATTTTCAATATAGTCTCCTCTCACAAGACGAAATGACAATAGTGTCTGTATGAAAATAATTATTAGAATAATACAATATGCGGTTACTGGCGACATATTATAATACTGGGGAGTTGGATTTAGATTGCGAAATCGATCTAATCTGCTTTATTATGTTGTATGGTGTCATAGAAAATGACTCAATTTTATATCAAAATTAGGTATTTAATAATAGTGTTAACATAAACATTTTGTTGTATATGCGATACCGTATTTTATGGTTTTATTTCCTTCGATTGGTGTAAGAGCCGCAGTAGCCGGTGCTTGAGTGCGTAATACATTTCGCCCTTTCAATCTGGCTAAATATCTATCGTATGATCCATGTTTGATATCAACTCCCGAACCTGCGGCAGAAGTAGATCCTGGTCGTAATCTCGTTATGCTTTGTTTGGTGGAATTTGCGTGCGATGGAACATTCGAATGAACTACTCCAGGTACGGCTCGATCGCTAGATTGGTTCCAGTTTACTCCGTAATACCCCAAATTCGTATTTAAAACTGCCGGGGTGTAAACGTTAAGAGCAGCACGATTCATCGTGTATTCACTCGCAGGAACACGAACCGTTCTCCATATCTTTTTTTGGGTGCTAACAGCCGATGATGAAATACTGTTATTTGCGGAGCTTTCACCCACGCGGCGAATTGTAATTGGTTTTTTAAAACTACAATATACACATGCTGGGTATGGTACTGATGATGGAACAGACATTCTATATGTTCACGTATTAAACGGTGTTTGATATTTTATACTTATATAATAATTATTGTATTAACATAAAACATAAAAAGATATAAGTATTTACATATAGTAAAATTGAATATAGAATAGTTATGAAAAGAAATATTAAAATGAACCATATCATTGAGGATAACGGTGAGCTTTCAAGCGACGACGCGTACGACAACAACAATAGTCAAAATGTCACAACAAGCGTTTATTCTCTTAATAACCTTCCAACAGCGACCGCGAGTAGTAGTGGATCAAGCATTTTTTGTGGAGAAGAAGCCCCAGACAGTTGTTTGCGATGTGAAAACTGCAAGGCAACCTTCAAGGTTAAAGGAGTCTATGAAAAACACAGACTATTTTGTGCAACCTTGGCGGGAATGCGAACATCAGCCTCGAATCAGAAACCACTCAGCAACGGGCGATCTGATTCTAGTGGAAGAACTAATAAAAAATATACCGTTATGAGTGTAGACGATGATGCGTTGTTGCCATCTCCGAAAGAAATGTTTATCTTGTTACAGGAGTTGACCTTGAACTATAATAAAGTAAAAGAAGAATTGGACGTAATAAAAACGTGGGCGAAGATGGTAGGGCGGCGGATTAGCGGCGGGGGATCTTCTCAGCCTGATGGAGGAGTAAATAGCGGTGGTGGGTTGCATGTAAATTCGGACTATCTTATTCCGTTTACAACGATTTCGCGGCAAAAGCGTCAAAATATGGAAATGATACTAAATGAAGATGATCAGGCTATGTCGGCGGCGGCGTTATCCACCGGGCAGCCATGTCCTCTCCAACAGAGACCACCCTTCGCGAATTGGTATTCATCTTTTGTTTTGGGGCAAGAACATCTCGATTATGTATTTCAGGCAGATTTGGTATCTGGAATCGTAAGTATTTTATTAAAAATGGTATCTGAGTATACGAATGAATCAGGAAAGTCGCATTTAATCCCTTTTAAATTTACAGATGTTAAACAAGGGTCATTCTATATTTACGATGCACCATTTAGTATTGATGCCCCAGTCCTCCCACAACAACAGAGCGGGGCCGGGGGTGTGGGCTGTGATGAAAAAAGGTGGAGATTTATTGAACCGTGTGAATTTCAGTTGATGGTGAATAGTGTTCATAAATTATTGTTGAAGGAATTTAAGAAATGGCAAGATCGTAACTGGGAACTTCAGAGTCAAATTACGAAACAAAAACAAAAGGCGACATTATCTTATGAAAATGTGATGTCGTCATTTAATTGTTCGCCTGCGATGGCGTCATGTGATGGTGAGTATTATTCAACGATGGGGGCGACGACGAGGACGCCAGCACCGGGTGCGGGTGGTGGTGGTGGCAACGAACCGAATACACCCCCTTCTCATTTAAATGACGTGGTTTTATCAGAAGATTTTGCGTCGCTTTACAATAAATATGCGGATAAAGTAATGGGTGGTACTTTAACACCGGATACGATCATAACGAGGGTTCGTGCAAAATTGTGGAAGGATATGAAGGCGTGGATGCTGTAGATGAGTAATTGTTTATGAATATCGGTTTGAAACCAGAATTATATATTAGACATTATGCCCCAATCTTATTCAATCTCTCGAGAATATTGTTTATAAGAGATTGTTGTTCGGCTACTTTGGATTCTAGATTGAATACGTTCGTTTTCAACTCTGCTATTTGTATTTGATCCGCCTGTTGTCGACGGTCTACTTCTTGAAGAGCTGAGGCGGCAACTGTCCATACTGCATCATTATTTAAAACATTAAAATCATTAGTCTCTTGTCCTTGAATATAATAAACTCCATTTTCAATATTTTCGGATTTGGCTTTAAATACTACAAAACTGTATTTATCTATTATCTGAATTACTTTACACTCGTACATAGAACCTTTTTCAAGAGAAATAAACTTTACTCTAAATTGTTGATTACCGGACGCATCAGTTGCGGGTAGACCATCTTTTGTTTTATATTCATTTCCATACATATCAACATAAGCTTCAAATTTAAAACTAGTTGCAGAAGTGCCATCAAGTTTAATATTTTTTAAATATGTATTATCTTCACTCCCGTCAGAATAAGAAATTAAAAATATATTATTACTAGAATCTTCTGATATTTTTTTTACATTACAATAGCAGTTAAAATTATATATATAGTTAAGATTTGTAAATACTGCATCTGTTAAAACTTCTTTTACTTCTTGAGCAATAAACCCATATTCTTCATTTCTACGTAAACTGTCGTATTTTTTGAATTTACACGGTTTCAATTTACGTAAATCATCTAGTGCTTCATTATCATCTAATTCTCTTATATTATATTTAATTCTTCTGTCAGAATTAACACCAAATCCTCTATTTGATACAACAAATTGATCTGCCAATAATGATGTATACCATTGGCTCCAATTAGATGGAGAATAATAAACTAAATACGCTGATCCTGGATTAGCAGTCCAAGCGGTGTATGTGTATGCAACCATATGAAAAGCGTATGATGGTTCTTGAGTTCCAATACCAACTGCAATACCAGTACCCCAAGCAGGTCTACAAACAAATTTGCTCTGAGCCTCATTTGCATTATATACTGCATAAAGATTTCGATGTGTACCACTACCATAACCTCGTGCATCAGCCAAAACTATATCATAAGCGTATGATGTCTGGCCGGTTGCGTATACTCGTATGGCGTCAGCGTAACTACAATAACTAGAAGAACTGGAGCTCCCCGCGCTACTCGCATAACCGGAACTATTCGCATACCCGGAATTACTCGCATATGTAGCTGTTCCGCTAAATGTCCCCGCGTAAAGAGTATTGTTGTTTGGATTATAATAGAAATCTCCATCTACTTTTAGAGGTGAACGTGCTGTTCCACCATTACCTGGAATCGTTGTTGCAAATGTTATATAATAATTAGCACTAACATATTCGTCTCTTGTTATTGTAACCGCTGAATCAACATAACTTTTAGTAGTAAGTGATTGTGTATTACTCGGCGTATAACTCGAATTCGCTACAATATCCCCACTACCATTTATTAACAATCGTTCGGTTCCAGCTGTAGAAAACCGGATCGTATTATTATAAACACTACCTACTGTGGAATTCGTCCCTATTAAATCTATACTGCTTTTTGAACTATTCTCTGCAGATAAGCGTAAAAACCCACCAGTACTTTGTCCTATCCCTATAATCTCATTTGTTGATTGTGTTCCTGTATTCGTAGGAATAGATAAGTTATTTGCGACTGAATTTGAAATAAGTTTTATTCTTGGTTTGTCTATGGTAAAATCGGTAGTACCGTATATTATATTTATGGTTCCACTTATATCGACTTGTGGTGTAATACTATTATGACTGGCAATATCAGTAAAATTTTTACCGATACAAACTGGACCATTTAAATTTGTTCGCCCTACCACAGATACATTACCGGCACCGTTAATAACCATAGAATTAGATTGCGATGCACCCCCTGTTTGAAATGTTATAAAATCTGAAGAAGTTATACCCAGCCCAGAAGTACCACTCGATAAACCAAGTGTTGTCGCGGTTGTACCTGTTACATTACGATTATATACGCCTGGATATAGTCTTGAAATAGGATCTGTTTTCGGCCCGTTTAACATTATATTTGCATCTGCAGTTGCAGATGATCCTGGACTGTCTCCTACCATTACAACTCCCTTTACATGTAATTTTCTACTAAGTTCGGTGTTGGTATTAATTTCATTAATTGTAACTCCGCCGATACCAACTCGACCTGTTGTCGCAGATACAATAAAATTTTCTGATCCGGAAGATAAATTTGCGGCAGCGTCAATCTTCAAACCTGCTGTTCCCGGCTCTGTCGTGCTACCATTCTTCATGTTTATTGTAAACTGTCCAGAATTGGTATTGTATCGCATGTTAACACCATTTGTTATATTTTCAATATTATTAGGAATTTGTTTAGTATTCGCTGGATTTGTTCCGGTTGCTAAAAATGGTAAAGTATTATCTCCACCAGAAAAAAATGTTCGAGGCGTTGGAATACTACTACCAGTAAATAATTCATTCGTCACATAAAACGGAGAATGTATAGATGAACAGGATACATCTTTTATAGAAAGAGTTCCAAAATTTGGATCAACACCGCTAATACCGGTTATCACTGGAGGTAAATATCTAAAATTTTCGTTTCCAGAAAAATCACCACCACTTGGTTCGAGAAATACAAAAGGGTCATTACGATATTGAACTGTATATTGTGGTCCTTTTGAATTTGCTAATCCACGAGGACCGGTAGGACCGGTCGGGCCTTTTGAACCAGTTGGTCCGATTGATCCGGTTTTACCGGTTGGGCCTATATTTCCTTGAATACCTTGACCACCAGCCACTCCCATTGCTCCGGTTGAACCAGTATAGCCGGTTGGTCCAACACTACCGGGTATTCCTCGTTCGCCGACCGCACCAAGTGTGGTCTGTAAATATGAATATGTAGTATTGTTATTAGAAAAATCTGATTGGAAATACAAATTTGCACTTGCTGACTGGTTTGACGCCTTTGTATTTTTAATATAAATTTGCAATTGAATATACACATTAGTTGTATTACCGTACGCATCTTTTAATGTAACAAATTCAACTGGTATTGGAATTAAATAGCGTTTTCGTGTTGTACTGTCAATTATAACCCCACCACTTGCATCTAATATATTTGTTGATAAACTTGAAGACCAACTTTTACCGATATATTTTATATGACTTGGTAAAAAAGTATCTCTTGGTGGTAAAAATGTAGTATCTCCATCGCCGGTTTCAATAATTAAACTGTCTGGTGATGGCTGATTTGATGTCCCTGTTATCATAAATAATGCAGCATATATTGATAATTGATTTGTGTCTGAAGTTGCGGGTACATTTGCATATAAATTGACGGTCCATACACCACTAGGGATAACTGTTACAGTGGATATTCCTGTAGATTTATTCCAAAATCGACTAGCTGGTATAATGAAATTCGAATTTCCATAAGTTGCTGAAACCGAAATAGGGCCGACTGTTTTAACACCTGATTCAATTGCGGTTGATGAGAGTAAATATGAATCAGTTATACTTTCATCGAGAATATCTCTTCCTTCGGTATTTAACCATAAGATCGTTCCGTTTGACCCTTGAATACCTTGAGTGCCAGGTAATCCAATCTCTCCTTTAAACCCAATTGGGCCTTGTGCGCCGGTTGGACCTTGTGCGCCGGTACTTCCAGTAGCACCAACATCACCCTTATCGCCTTTTTCGCCTTTTACACCATAAGTACTACCTGTTGCGCCAACAGGTCCAGTTACACCAGTTGGGCCTGTTTCACCTTGACGACCATCTTGACCAGCAAAACCAATACCATGTGGACCTGTTGTTCCTGTAAAACCTCTTGCAGATTCTAGTACTAAGGTATTTAGACCCTGATCAACATAATGTTTCGTAGCGACATCTTGACCTGCGATTGGATCGCGAACATTTTTAATTCTATTGATCGGCGCATTTTGTCCGGCGCCACCCGACATATCTATATCGCCATTAATATACATAACACCTGCATTATCACCAATTTTCATAATTGTACTCATCGAATTTCGAGAGATATCGCTACTACCAAATATTGTTCCACCCATCGCTGCGTCATTATTTCGCACATAATTTTGGGTGCCTGTCCTCGAAAATCCACCTACTTTTTTCCATGAATCAGACATTTTCTATAAATTCTATTTTTATTATTATTATGTATATTTTACATATATATGTATATTTTACGTATATACGTATATTTTACGTATATACGTATAATTTCATTATTAATGTTTTTTTTGTCTAAACTTTTTAGTCATTTTTTTTGATGTTATTGGCAGTTCATTAATCGGTGATAAATTACGATTATTATCTATAATTTCCAATTGAACACCGTTGTTATTATTATTATATTCATTTGGATAGTCTGTTACGTAATTATGCTGATATATATTATTATCATTTAATCCTAAATCTGGTAAAACAGGTTGAATATGAATATGAGGGGTAACTATTGGTCGTCTAAGTGATCGCGGTATTCTTCGCCTTAAATATTTTGTTACTAATTCTGCACCTAATGGATTATGTTTGCGAAGGTCCCTCATCGTATATATTTTGTGTTCGGTCGGTTGATCATTTATCTTAGTATCAACAATTAAATGGTTTCCATCGTATATCATACTTGATGCATAGCTGTTGTGTTGTTCGGTAATTGGGTGATGTAATGGCGCTGTTTCGTTGCCTTCTTTATGAAGATTATCATGCGATTGGCGTTTATGCCGAGTTTTGCGTGCAATTTTGCGTGTTTTTAAGGCGTTATTTTCTTTTTTTATAGGCATTATTCTATTATTATATAAATATAGATATAATAATTGTAATCATCATAAAATGATATATAGTAATATAGATTATACGATGAGTGGGCAACGTCTTAACGAAGATAAAATAAAGTCTGCTGCACTTCCTAACTATAAAATGAAACATATGGTACGAAAATCTATATCGCATGGTTCGCATCGGTCATTTTTATTGGACCAGTTGTTTCATTCTGAGTTTACTAGTATCTTTTTTGAAGATATTGACCGTGCCGAATTAAAAAAAATATAGATATAGTATATCAAATGATGATTAATGTGAAAATGATAACGGATTTGATAGTTTTAGCTATTATTATCCTTATATTGGACGGCATATTTTTATATGGCGCAAAGGATTATTTTTCGAGGCAAGTCATGTTAGTACAGGGGTCTGCACTTAATGTTTACATTCCTAGTGTCGTCATTTGTTATATACTTATAATAATTGGATTATACTATTTTGTATTAAGACATATTATTGTACCGAATGCTTCAAGTTTAGCTGCGTCAGTTCAGTCGATGAGGTTGCGTGAAGGTATGATCGTTGCATTTTTTCTTGGAGTATTCGTATATGGTGTTTATGAAACGACTACTTTGGCTCTTTTACGTAACTGGAGTCCCGTTACTGCTATAATGGATACAACTTGGGGTGGTGTATTATTTTCGTTGTCTACTTATTTTTACTATAGATATAAGTGTTTAGATATGTAACATAATGGAATTAGCATAGTACATTTGGTGTGTTATCTAGTGTAGTATTATATGTTTTACAAGTATTGATAATATTAGTGTAAATCATAATTTGATATATAAAGTGTAAGACACTTCCGATTATAAACCATATTTCTTGTGCGTTGTCTTTACATAAAAGTGAAGTAATCGGATTGCCGTTTCGATCAAAGTATGGTGTAACAAATGTATTTGCATAATTTGATGCTCCGTTATCGTATTCGTCGAAATTAACATACATCGTATTTTTAGACTGATTATTATTATGTGGTAACGGTGCAGTAGGTATTATCGGTCTATCTATTTTTTCATATTCATTTTCGGTATTTTGTGAAGAAGATCGATAGAAGTTTTGTTTGAATGGATTAATATTGCGTGGTTGATGTTGAATATATGGTTTTACAGTATCTTCTTTATTAGATGATTGTGGTCCATCATATATTGGTCCTTCCGATGAAAATGTTGTTATGTGATCCAATCTAACATGTAACGGTAGTTGTGGTGGTGGTGGTGGTTGTGGTGATGTGTTATCTAATGGCGTTGATGTTGGTATCGTAGAATACACATAATGCCCTCTTGTGTTGTCATATTCTCTCGAATAACGTAGATATGTTTCTTGTTGTTCGCTTTCTGTAGTAGTATGGTTATCAAATTTACAACAACAATATTCAAAAAACTTAGTTAATAGATTAGATATTGTTTGATTTGGGCGTATTACCATGTATAAGAAAATAATGTCACTTGTTATATCTAAAATACCGAAAATAGCTGTATAATTTGTTACTATGTATCGAATATATAATGTATCACTTACCATTTTAATAGTCATAGTGAAACAATCTAATAGTAATGAAATACGTGATTCGGGGAAAAACCCGAGATAAACAGTTGATATAATACGCGTTACAACGATATTATGAAAAATTGGTGGTGTGTGAATTGGGTACGCTATTGTTGACATCATTAAAAGTTGTAGAAAATTTACACATATAGTAGAATGAATACGATATGGATTATTCATTATAGTGTGTCTGCTGCTATATTCTCTCCTGATATATTTTTATGTTGTTGTTAATAGAAAGAATATAAGAATATAAATATACAATTATCAATAACAAATGCCGATTGCATGCAAAATGACGATGATATTCGAGATATATTTGAGGCGATGATACTGTTTTTACTTATTAGTGAATTATCGAAGGCACCTCAATATGTTTGTGAATATTGTATGCGGTCATATAAGCAAGAATCCTGGTATAGATCGCATATACAGCAGGTACACAATAAACCGATTGTCGGCGGGGAAAATAAAATAAATGATTCTATTGATGAAAAAAAACAACAGTCGTCGTCCGTGATGTCGGTTGATGTAGTAAATGAGTTATTGAAACAAAACAGAGATATGTTGGATATGATAAAACAACAACAGGAAACAATTTGCGCACTACTTCGTCATAATAAGATGATGATATAAATTGATATAGAATGAAAATAAGATATTATATAATTGACTAATGTTTGTTTGTGTGTGTGGTAAAGGATATAAATTCTCGAGTGGCTTACATAAGCATCAAGAAAAATGTGTAAAGGGTACTAATGAAGTTGGATTATCAGTAGAAGTGAAAAATTCTGAAACAATATCTTCTGTATCAAAAAACGGTGATAGTTCTGGTATAATAAATGATGATCCCGGTGGTGGTTGTAGTGATGATGGTGATGATATAACCAAGAGTGCATTCTTTACATTTCCGTTAACTCAATTAAAGCCGACAGAGAATTTTTCAAAAGAGGATTTAGAGTTGTTGGAAAGGCGTAAACAGGCGCGTTTAAAGGCAATACAGCAATCTAGGATTGAGGAAAAACAGCGTGCTTCAGATAAGAAAAATAACGATATATTTGCAGCTAAGAATTTGAAATATACTTTGAATAATATGGCTTCTTCTTGTGCGGATAATCTTGATAATCAATTTCAAGAAAATGTAGGTAATGAGGAGCATAATGCTTCTATCAACATTAAATATGTAAGAACGTCATCGCAAACACAACAGGTGATTGATGCAGTTTCTGCGGCGGCAAACGAGTATTGTTTGAGTCAGGGAATCGGTTGTAATAATTCGGTAATAAATAAGAGTGGTGGCGGTGGCGGTTCAGATGCGAAAAACGTCGTGTCAGCATCTGCTGCATCATCAGCAAGCGGAACGACTGTATATAATCACCCTGCAAGAACGATATCGATTATTGAAAAAGAGAGTGGAGAAGACGAAATGGACGAAAGTGACCGGATTGTTACGCTTGAAAAAATGACATATTTGGTTTTGGCATTAATTCAACAAAATACCAAAATACAGAAAGAAAATGCATTATTAAAGGCGATTATTTCGAATATAGATCCGACTAAGCTTGAGTAAAATTGATAATGATTAATAAGGATTAATAATAATATTAGATATAACATTATTATTATTATTATAACTAGTGATGGTTGAACCAGGGCAGATAGCTGCGATGAATATAGTAGAAGATACTATGGAATTAAACTTCGAGTTTCCTCTATTGTTTTCCAAGGATAAAAATGGAAAAATGAAGACATGGTCTGCGTGTGTATTTACGAATAAAATCGTGAAATCTCAACAAGCAACGCAGCGAATTATCTATGGATATGTAGATGGAAAACAGCAAATCTCGTATCGAGATTATAATGATGGGAAAAATATTGGAAAGAAAAATGAAACAACGCCGTTGATGCAGTGTATAAGTGAAACACGTAGAAAATGGTTGGATAAAAAAGAAAAGGAGGCATATAGTGAAAACAAAGATATAGGTGATGAAATGAATACTGAAACAGTTTCTGCATTTTTGCCTATGTTGGCGCAAACATATAATCCTGAATCAAGTATAACTAAGAAGCATAATATTGTATTTCCGTGTTTTGTTCAGCCAAAGTTGGACGGATTGCGTTGTGTAACATATATTACGCAAAAAGACGCGGTCGTTCATCAATCGCGGACTGGTGCGTATTTTGAAGGATTAGCGCATATTAGTGAATCTGTAGGGTGGTATTTGAAAACTAACCCTAATATCGTATTGGACGGAGAATTATATACCGACGAAATGCCGTTTGAAGAGTTGGTAGGATTAATAAAGAAGAAGAAAATTGGTGAAAATGATCTAGTGCGGCTTCGAAAAGTGAAGTATCACGTATACGATATTTATGATAAAAATAACATACAAATGCCGTATACCGAGAGATTGAGAATGTGTGTTGAAGCGGTTAATTCTTGTGGTGGTGGTGGTGGTGATGTTACACGACCAGTTACGATCGTTCGAACGATAGAGGTGAGAGATATTCCGGATTTTCGGCGTTGGTTTGCAACATTTATAGAGGAAGGTTATGAGGGAATAATGTTGCGTAATAAGATCGGTATATATAGAACAAATTATAGAAGTAATGATTTGCAGAAATACAAAGAATTTATAGAAGATGAGTATAAAATTATAGGATATACGCAGGCGGAAGGTAGAGATAAAGGGACAGTATTATGGATATGTATTACAAATGAAGGAAAGGAATTTACGGTTCGTCCGCGTGGAACCATACAGATGCGAAGTAAATGGTATGAAAATGGAGAAAAATATATAGGTAAAAAATTAACTGTAATTTACCAGGAATTAACGGAGGAAGGAAAACCTAGATTCCCGGTAGGAAAATCCATTCGTGAGGGTTATTAAATTTCAAAAAATTATAGAGTTAATATTTGTATTCATTTTATTTATTTGTTTTGCGTCGAATGCTTCAACGTTAGCATATTTGGTCTCGGTAATTGCAGCGTTTATAATAAAAATATATCAATACCATAATATCGTGTTAAAAATAATATAATTATAAAAATATAAAAAGTCAGTCCGGACGCAAAAAACGCGTCCAAAAGTACCCTGTTTTTCGAAAATGGACATTTTTAAAATGTCCATTTTCCAATTTCCGTTGGAGAATTTTAAAAAAAGTTGCGTTTTTCGCGTTGTGACCATAATGCTCTTATTTCCGATTTTTCGTAAAAAAACGTGTGACTGAGAAATTTTTGATTTATGGTTCGTTCGATCGGTGCATCTATTATATCGGTTTAGTTTAGGAAACTTTTGGAACAAAATGGAAACTTTTTTACCCCAGACCATAAGGGTCTTTCGTTGTGAAAAATGCGAGTTTATAACAAGTAACAAAAAGGATTATACTCGGCATATTAATTCGGTCAAGCACATCAAGCGCGCGATGGAAACCGGAGGTGGTAACAATCAGGTCAAATATATAAATTTTACCCAACAGGGTAATAAGTCGGAAAATATTGTACATATAACGCCGGTACCAACGTATAACGGTTGTGTAGAATCGACAAATTATACATGTGAAACGTGTGGTCAGGTATATCAAAGTAAGAGTGGAATATGGAAGCATAAAAAGAAGTGTGATAAGATTAATAATAGTAGTAACGATGCAGCATTAAAGACGATGATGTTTGACATGATAAAGAATAACCAGGAGTTTCAGAATAAAGTTATTGAAATGATGTGTGTAAAGTCAGTAGCTGCATCTGCGGCGGCTGTGCCGGTACATTCGGAGATTACGAATAGTAATAATTTTAATGGAACGAATTATAGTCATAATAAGACATTTAATTTGCAGTTCTTTTTGAATGAACAGTGTAAAGACGCGATGAATATCTCTGATTTTGTAAGTTCGATTACTTTGAAATTATCGGATTTGGACGGGTTTGGTAAATTGGGTTATGTGGAAGGTATATCTAAAATAATCATAGACAATTTGAGAGATACGGATATTTATAAGAGGCCGGTACACTGTAGTGATGCGAAGCGAGAGACGTTATATGTAAAGGACGATAATAGATGGGAGCGTGAGGGACCAGAGAATGAGAAAATGACTAATGCAGTTAGAGTGATAGAACATAAGAATATATCTTTGATAAATGAATGGGCTAAAAATAATCCAAAATGTGAGGATAGTTCAACGAAGGAGAATAGGCAATATATAAATTTATCACGAGTGGTATTGGACGGCGATGATCAGAATATTGCAAAGGTAATAAAACGTGTTACAAAAGAGGTGGTAATCGATAAATAAAGAGTTTATTTGTAACGTTTTGCGGAAGCGCGCTTTTTGCGGCGAGTATAATTTCTGGATTTACCACCGGTTATTTCGACCGCAAGTTTCGGCCAGCCGGAGGGTCCAAGAATATTTCTTATTTGTTTTAAGAAATAAAATGCTTCGCCGATAAGTTGATGCATATCGGTACGGCCACTTTCAAACAACAAAGCTAATATATCTATTGTTTTTTGGTTCTGGAATGCAGGAGTAGGGGGTTGGCCTGGTGGACTATCTGTCGAGTTGAAAATAGTTATATATTCATTTTGTAGGGTTGGTGAATATAACTGAAGATCGAGCATTCCCGGTTGTAAGATATATGGCGGCGTCTTCAACATTATAACTGGTGGGTTGGCCGTATCTAAAAATACCGATCCGTTTGTCGCAGGCCGAACAGCTGCTCCTCCTCCAATAGGTGCAGGCCAAAAGGTATCATTTATTCCATTATGACCTGCTAGCGCCAAAGCTGCTGTCGTATTTGGACACGCATCTAACGATGATTGTTCAAACATAAGATCGGTGGCATTCCCTCCATTTCCATCATGGTGTGAAGTAAGTACCGCCCATTCGTTTAACATTTGACTTATATTAATTCTTGGACGTACGTCTGGTACTTGCATAAATGCACCACCAGCAGCAGGATTCTGCGGTATATTTCCAGCTATCCAACATGTATCAGTTTGTAATCTTAACTGTCCTTCGTATTCAATCGCAGCTATCGCCATGTTTACTAATTATTAATTACTAAATACTACTATATTATATAAATATAATAAAAGATATATAAATTAAAACGAAAATGATATGATGATATAATGGCGTTGTTAAAGGAATATGACGAAGCAACCCAGAAGCATATTATAGAAATCGGTGTGTTTTTGTATGAAAAAACCGTATCGCATACTAAAAAATATAAAAAGGACGATGTTGCTAAATTAGAATCGACCGATTACGAATATCAGTATATACAATTAAAGAAACAGCATGAAAATCTCTCGTCACGTTTGTTTGAAATCCGCGAAGAAGAGTATAAAAAGGGAGAAATAAAGGTGAGTGAGTATAAGGACGCATTATCGCAAGAACGATCAAGGTGCGATAAAATATTGTCGACTATTCAGGCAGATACATCGCGTCAGATCGAAATAAAGACTGCACATTTATTGAAGCAAGTTGCAGAGCTTGAAGCGAAAAATAAATGGTATTATAGTTTGTATGAAGATAAGTCGAAAGGTAAAAACTATGAGGAAGAGTTATTTCCTAAATTATTAGACTATAATGATAAACAGTTAAATTCGGTGTGGCTAATAACACATGTTGGGTCGGTATTAAGTGAGAAAACTGACTTTCATTTCAAGCATAAAGATATTGGTGTTACGATATTATTGGATACGAAGAATAATTTGCCGACAAATCCGGTAGTATCGACAGCGGAGTTCGAGAGAGATGTTAGCCGTAAAGAGACGAATGCTATAGGTGGGATTATGCTTGCAAATGGTGGGATATCTTGTAAGAAGAGGTTTGAAATAAATAAAATACAGGATAAATATTTGGTTTATGTTTCAGAGTTCGAGAGAAATAACATAGGATATATATTTTCCTTGTTGGATTTAATAATGGAGATGTCGCGTGTTGTAGATACATCATGTAATAAGGAAGTTTTACGTAGGATATTAATTGATGATTATAAGCGTGAAGTAGCAAATATAGAATCTCTCGAACGAATGAAGAAGAATGCGCAAAAAAACTTGGAAATGGTAATAGCGGATTTCGCGAGTTATTTCAAGGAAGATATAGAGATGGAGACGAAGGCGGTAGAAATACAGTCGAGTTCGGTGAGAGTGAAGTCTAAGACGTCGACCGATGTTATTGATTTTGATGATATGGAAGAAGGGAAAACGGTGATCGGAGTAAGAAGTAAATACTACTTGGAATATGGAACAACGATTCAATATTTCAAGAATAATTATGCTAGGAATCAGAAGGAGAAATCTCTCGAACACAAGGAAAAGAATGTAATAATAATGGTTGAAACAGGTAAAAAATAATGATGATCTATTTTATTAGATGGGATAACATATCACCGATAACCCAGTGATTCGCGGGTTTATGCCAGAAACGTTTATAATAGATTAATCCTTTGTTCAAAATAGCAGCGATGTAACTAAAAGAACTGCCCGATGTAATCAATCCATCTGCAAATACGAGTGCGGTAAATGTATCTAAAACAAATTCGTTTAAATGGAGTTCAGTATCGTCAGAAAGATACATAGAGTAATTTGATGATGGTCCTTGAGAATATATATGAAATTTAAGTGGTTTTTTCCCCTGATAAAAATGTCGAAAATGTTGAATAAGATTCAGATAATACTGATCTGGTGTGTCTGAACCCGCTACACGAATATCCTCTTGATTATACCTGCGGATCTGAACTGCAACGTTGAAAAAATCCGTATTGAATGGTGTTTGTTTATTTTCAAAGAAAATATCTTGTATTTCTTTAAACGCGTTACTATTTAAAACGTTAGTTAGATTATCTTCGCAAAAACGGTATGTTACATTAGTATCGTAACCGGGTAAGTTTTCTAAGCTGTGTGTATTAGGAAAGTGAGGTTTAAGGTTCATGTAATCGATTAATTTTTGTGTAAAAAGTGGATCTTTGTCGTAATTATGTTCGAAACTTTTGATGTCTGGAAAAACATATGTATTATTCGTGTGTAGTTTTGTATAAAGAATGTCGAACATAATATTTTGAAGTTGGGCGCCAAACCCATCGGTTCTTGGGTTTGTTGTGAACGTACTCATTTTTAATAAATATATGTAGAAATTATAATATATGGAAATAGTTATATTTATATTATGATTGTGATATATATATTTTACTCAAGTGTTCAAATTTTCTATTAATAAATGTAGGGTCTTTTGTATTATGATGGTTAATATGAATGAAATTTTGACTTTCCATGTATTTTATAATGTTATAATTGGAACATTCTTCGGACCCGATATAATGATGTCCATCACCTTCGGCGGTGACAAAAGCGACGCGTTCTTGTAAGTAGTGTTCGGCGCCTTTTAAAATATTCAGATCAGATCCCTGTGCATCAATTTTGATGTAATCGATGTAATCGAACCGATCCCAGGGAAAACCGTCAAAGAACATTTTCAAAGAAAAAACGGGAACGTTTATAATATCTTTTATTTTACCGAGAGAGGTTTCATTATTAGAAAAAAGGCTAGAAGTACCGCAATCGTTATTGCTGATATAGAATTTCATAGTTTCAGGAGATGAAACGTTGCTTAGTGCGCATTTTTGAATAACAAAACGGCCTTCTTTTATGAAGCGATCTTCAAGGCAATCTCCGTGGCTTTCGTGTTGTTTACGGTTATTACCACTAGTAATAAAATGAATACTTTCAGGATTAGGTTCAAAACCGAATACCATGAGTTGATCATCATCATGAGTAAGCCAATTTTGAGATTGTGGTGCGTTATATGAAAGGCCGATATCTAGTTTAACATGTTTACATGTTTCAGGTATTGTATAATTAAACATTATAAAGAATATAAACCAAGATATTTATATTCTTTATAAATAATTCAAATGAAAACGTTATGTATAACTTATTGGTATGGGCGTTTGGGAAATAATATTATACAGGTGAAAAACGCGTTGCATATTGCATTTTATTATGGATATAATGTGATTATTCCAAAACATCAATATTTTAAATATAATCATTTGATGGTCTCTAATTCAAATGAAGGCGAATCGATCGAACAAATATACGATTATGCATCGAGAGGATTTTATTTTGTAAATGATATTGATAGTGGTATAAATCGTGAGTGTTTTAATTTGAATTATGATAAAGTTAGAGACGAATTGTTGAAATTGTTTGTGATTGATTATCGAGGGTTAAAGCCGTTGGAAGATGATGAGTTGGTGTTGCATGTTAGAAGTGGAGATAGTATATGTGCGTTACATGATCAATATATTATTCCGCCGTTGTCATATTATACGAAATTTATAGACACTAATAAATTTAAAAAGATATATATTCTTGCAGAAGATACCCAAAATTTATGTATTGAGAGCTTGAAAAACATGTATTCGAATGTAGATTTTGAGTTGCGTTCGTTGACTGAGGATATAGAGTTGGTATTAAGAGCGAAGAACGTGATGATGTCGATTGGATCATTTATTCCAGAGTTAATATGGGTTACAAAAAATATAAAAGAGGTGATATATCCAAATTATGATGAGTTTGCATATAGATTGAAACCTTTGGTTCCGAATGTAAAGTTGACAAGTATAGATTTAACGGAGTATTATAATGAAGTAAAGAGTGCAAATGATACAATACAAACTAGAATGTTAAGAGCGTTAACGAGGTGAGGTAATTATCCCCATATTTGTTTTTCCTTTGTTAACGAAGAATTACTCTGTAATGATAATGTTTTATTTTCGGAAGAGAAGAAACTAGGGGAAAGAATGCTCCAGTCGGTGTTTTGCTCGAGAAGGGTTAGTTTTGTATAAATGTAACCGATTAAAGCGCTGCAGAAGAAGCGAGAAGTTTTTTGAGGTTTGGGGTCTTTTTTGCAGAAGGCTTCGATCCAGTCGGTAATAATGACATCATATGGTTTATCATAAACGACTTGATGTATTTCCTTTAGATTATTTGTATTGAAAATAGTGTTATATTCTTCGGGGTCTTGGAAGTGGATTCTGCGGAGGAAAATTTTACCACCATAAGTTTGTATGAAGTGGTCGAAAGGTATAAATTGAACACCGAATTTGGTTTGTTTGTCTTCGGGATCGGGAACGTTAGAAATACCGGAGGTCCAAACAAAAGTGCCCTTAAGAGGTGTTTCGGTAAATTCGGGGTCTTTAACGATCATGCCTACATGAGAGAAGTCACTTTTTGTGATGAATTTAATAACCCAACTAAACAAGCCCCATGAACCATATTGTAGGTCGTCGCAAAGGAGAAGATCTCCAGTTTTGAGTGTTTGTTTGAGTTCTTCGAGGTTCATTATTATATAATAATTTGGTAAAATATTTTAGATTAAAACGTAATGTTCGAGAGATTATATATAATAATGGCAAAATCTCTCGAACATCTGCAGTTGGAATCTACTGAAAGTAGAAAAATACTGGACATTTGCGAGTAAATCTTGCCCCGCGGGGGTGGTGTTTTTTGGAATTAGGTTGAATATTTCTGGAAAATGTTTGGTTTATTTTATAGATGTTCGAGAGATTTATATTGTTGGTGTTGATTTTAATATTTAAACAGTACGTATAATAAATAGTATAAATGTCGATAAGTATTTCAGATAGTCCTGTACGATGGACATTTCCGATACCGTTGGGAACGTATCATAAGTTTTGCAGGAATGTGAATTCGCAAAATGGGGAAGATGGTATTTTGGAGCAATTGTTAGGAGAATTGGGTATAAAAAATGGTGGTACATTTTGTGAGTTTGGTGCATCTGACGGTGTGACGTCATGTAATGTTCTTAATTTGGTAAAATCGTATAATTTTACGGGAATGTTGATAGAGGCGGACGATGTGAGATATAAAACATGTGTTGAAAATTATAAGTGGTCGTCGGATATAAAGGTGTTTAATGGTTTTGTTATGTACGATGATAAAAATAATGATTTGGATAGGTGGTTGGAGCGAGGTTGTATGGATAAAGATTTTGATGTATTGTCGATAGATATAGATGGAGATGATTATTATGTATGGGAAAATATGAAAAATTATACACCGAAAATTGTAATATTTGAGGTGAATAGTTATAGGGATCCGATATTTGATGAATTGCCGAAGGTGCCATCAAAGGAATATAATATAGATTTGGTAAAGCAGCAAATACCGTCGAGAGTTGCGTTGGGTTGTAGTTTTATATCTGCAATAAAGCTAGGATTAAAAAAGGGGTACATTCCGGTGTCATTTACGGGGAATTTGACGTTTGTAAGAAGGGATTTGGTGGAGAAATTGAAGGAATTTCCGTATAAAATATCAGAAGATCCATACGATTATGTCGATCTTTACACGCATTTAAGTATGTGGAATAATGATTGGTTTACCAATAATGGATTAATGGTAAATACGGCAATACGTGATTATTTTCTTTTAACAAAAAGGAAGTATATTGATGTTGAATGGTTGCACAAAAGAGTGCATGAAATTGGAAATAACCGGACTTAATAATGGTATGTTCGAGAGATTTAATGATATATTCATAGTATGTAATTATGGGTAATTATGGGCAACAAATCTCTCGAACATATGCAGTTGGAATCTACCGAATGTAGGAATTTACTGGACATTCGCGAGTAAATCTTGCCCCGCGGGGGTGGGGTTTTTGTAGTATTTTTCTGGTTCAAGATATATCGAATGTATATCTTGGTAGAATAGAACTATATATACGATAAAAATGTTAAAGCATAATAAATAGTTTGTTTTTGTTGTATTTTGAATATTCTTAGTTATCATGTAAACGATCGGCAAATAATGAATAACAATATCGGCAATTATTAAATAAGGAATAACTCGTTTATCGAGAGATTCTACGATCTTGTAATAATTAGGATATATATGAAATAAAAAAATACTACCAACTAAAATAAAAATATTTAGTGGTAAAATGTTATACTCATTATTATAATAAATTAAACCAAATGTTATAACAAATACAATATTCGATAAGGTTTTTAATTGATTAGATATATATACCTCTTTATTTACTGTATCAAACATAATAATAATTTATATATATATATAAATATATAATCTAATAATGAGTGCACGTGCTCCTCCCACAAATGAACACTCTTCGCCGGTAAGACACCAACGTCGCGAACCAAGTCCTGATAAAAAACCAAGTTCTGCGTCACCAAGACGGTCCAAAAAGTCGACTATGAGTAGTGATTTGGAAAGCAGCGAGCGATTTGCTGGGGTAATGGGTGCGATGTCTGCAGCATCTGATAAAGATTCTAGTCCTGATAAAGATTCTAGTCCTGATAAAGATTCTAGTCCTGATAAAGATTCCAGTTCTGATAAAGATTCTAGTCCTGATAAAGATTCCAGTCCTGATAAAGAAACCAGCGCCGAGAGAGAAGAAAAACGAAGAGAACGAGTGAAGAGGATTCAAGTTAAACGAGGTAAACGAATTTCACAAAATAAAGGCTTAGCACGCCTTGAACGTACAAAACTATTATGGGGTATCGGTACGGAATCATCATCATCATCATCATCGGCAACTAATGAATCTTGGTGGAAAAAATATTTTGGTTGTTTTTCACGTTGTCGTTCAAATTCAAAATCTTGTTGTTCGCGTAGTAGTCCAAACTCAAATTCAAGTTTACGCGGCGGAAAGTATAAACGTATTAAAAATAAAACCATTCGACACAAACGAAAAATGACT
>Ga0114966_10000495_pt1 | contig 37558 bp, 49 predicted proteins | sample M_130207_XF_Meta_FD_87029 | JGI IMG/M metagenome (GOLD analysis project Ga0114966, IMG submission 87029) | Freshwater microbial communities from Lake Montjoie, Canada to study carbon cycling - M_130207_XF_MetaG | ecosystem: Environmental > Aquatic > Freshwater > Lake | place: Lake Montjoie... | reverse complement strand
TGTCCATCTCCAGTTTGCGAAGGCGACCATTCAAATCAGCGCGATACATGTGTACCTCTTGGCGCAACTTCTCAACAGCGTCATACAATCGGTCAACGTCAGAGGTCGTCATTACCGCAACCCTAGAATGTCGCGCGGGTTGCCATGTTCAACGCCAATGTGCAAGTGTCCAACACCGTTAGCGTCGCCACTATACCCGATGACTTGGCCCTTCTTGACGCGCGTACCAACAGCCATGCCAGCGGCCATTTTGGACAGGTGGGTATAGAACCACTCGTTGTCTGCCGTGCCAAGGTGGACTTGTATCCCCTTAAGTGCAGACTCACCACTCTGGTTCTTATAAATCTTCCCAATCGTTCCGTCCTGTGTAGCAAGGATCGGCGTACCGATTTTGGCGCTGATGTCAACAGCGTTGTCGGACTCCCAGTTGCCACGAGTATGCGTACCAGATCCGGGAGTCCCAATGATCGCACCCTTAAGTGCAACGGGGTATCCTCCGATGTTGTACACGCGACCGTCCGCCGAGCCACCAAACTGAATAGCCCCAGACTTAATGTCGGCCTTACTAATCGGGACAGGAGGCGACGAGGAAATTGGACTCAAAGCACTGCTGCTATTTCTATCTGGCATTGCAATGTTTAACTTGCTTTTCTTCGCAAGGGTAGGAGCGATGTCAGAAAAGTAAGACTGTCTTCCGCTAGATAATGCCATTACTTTTCTTTCTTCTTTGAATCTTTAAAAGCCTGTATCTGAGACTTCTCACGACCCTTAATCTGCCGCCTCTTAACGGGACCAGAGACGGGGGTTCGGATAACACTTATACCAGTAAGCCCACCGAGCGCCGCCTCTGCGATACCACGGAATCCTCCGAGTCCCGGAACGCCTCGTGGCGTAAGAGCATAATCCTCTCCGGGCTTTTTCTGTTGCACTTCAGGGAAACCCTGCGCAGCAGAATACAGAACGCTTCCCGATGGGGATAGTGTTCGTTGCAGCAAAGCGAGGGGAGCAATGGATCGTTCTAATTGTGCCATCGACGCTTCGATGCCACCGGGGGCAAGGATATTGGGGATGCGTTCGCCGTTCGCGCTTAACATTGGGCGGAAGTCTCCGGTCACCCCAGATGCAACAAGGGGTGCCGTAATTAAAGGAGTAGTAGAAGAGAAAATATAATCAACTAGAGGAGCAGACGACTCGCCCGCCCCGATTCCGCCGAACCCGGAGAACGGCAACACGCCAGAACGAAGACCAACCGCATACTCATTCCCACCCACCATCTCTGTACCAACACGCATTGCGTCACTGTAATAAGAATCCATCAAGCCCGACTCGCGCTGCTCATCCCCAGAGATACGCGCAAGAGTATTAAGGAAGATAGTTCGCCCCGGATAGTTAACCGGCATCGTCCAGAAGTACAACTTAATGATATGCGCATACCAATGATAGAAAGGAATTACGCTAGTAATTTTTCTAGTGGCAGAGGTAAGCCCAGACTGCGCACCAAGGAAATCAGTGGCACTCGCAAGCGCCTTATCGCGTACAGCAATAGCCTCTGGCGAAACAAGTTTTGCATCACGATACTCACCACGCGCAACGTACGCCAACAAATCCTCAAAGTCCGCGTTAACCTTACCTGCGGCTGCAAGTTCCCTATCCAACTGTGCTGCAAGAATAGGGTCCTTCTTTAGTGACTTACGAACAGACCCGACGAAGACTGCCATGCGCGAGAAGTCCTCACCCATGACGTTGCCCATCTGCAATGTATCCATGTAGCGTTGACCAGTACTCGCCCAAAGCCCACCATCACCGAGACGCGCAGCAAATGGAGTATCAACCAGACCAGCCATACCAACACGAGAAATTTCAGGAGGAATGTCACCCGTCTGCATCAACTTGAACGCATCGGCAAAGCCACGGAACCTAGCGCCACCCAACCCAGCAAGAACAGCAGAGCCAACAATGTTGGTAAACGCTGTACGAGGCAGCGTGTTAAGAGTGACGCGAACCCACTTACGGCTCAGTTTCTCAAGGAACCGTGGCGCTTGAGAGGCTCTCGCAATCTCCTCATTCAACTTCTTAAGTCTACTTGTTTCCACAATAACAATACGCTTGCCATTCATTCTTTTAAAGTCAAACGCATCGACAGCGTTAGTCCGGATGGCTTCGTTAATGATCTCGCCAATACGCGCTTCGCCAATCTGTATTCCCTCAACACCCTTAGACGCAACCTTGTCAAGAGATTCGGTTTCAAGATCCTTAACGAGACGCTCGCCTAAGAAACCCGTTTTCTCGTCTACAACAATGATTCTAAAATCATCTTTCGTACCATTGTAAAGTTGTTGAAGTTCAACAATAGAGTCAAGTTGTTTAGCAAAATCTTCTTCTGTCTTAGCCATCTTGATAACAACACCAGTGCGCATAAGGTAAGCGTTAAGGCGAGTAACAATCTGGAACGCCATCATCGGCAATCGCAAGTTCTGAGCCAGCACAGAACCAAACTTGGCAATCTCATCAGCACTACCGACAAGCGCAATCTGCGCAGTATGTACATCAATAAGGCTGCGCTTACCAGCACGACCAGCGAGAGCCATGTTCGGATCGTAAGCCATCTTTGCACCCTTGGCAGCCTTCTCCGTCGGGAAGAACGCCTTACCACCACTCGGGATGTCGCCAGCCTCAATAAGATCCCGCAACGCGGACTCTACATACGCATCAATCTTGCCCTGCGCCTCAGCAAGTACCTTTGGCTCCAGACGGGAGGCCTCCTTTCCGGCAAGAATATCCTCAATCTTAGTTCGCAGAACACCAGCAAGCGGAGAAGCCTGAAGACGAGCAACCGTCGGGTCCTGCAAACGCGCCAACAACGACAAGCCCTCAGTACGACGAGAGGGACCAGTCGCCTCCGGGATGCCCAACTTGGAACCAAGACCACCGGGAAGATCTTGAACACCCTTATTGCCAGTCTTCCCAAGAGCGTCAAGGGCTTTGATGTTAGCGAGTTCGTCAGCGGTCGCAAACCCTTCGATACTCTTCGGCGGTTCGCCGCGTCCACGACGCGCACCCTCAATAGCAACAGAAAGAAACTCTTTTGCCTGTGTTACCTTGGCTTCGTCAACGTTTGCGATGCGGAGCAAACTATCATTATTGGCAACAAGATTATCCGTCTCAGTAGAAGTAAGACGCCTATAACGCGACTGGTCGGTAATGCCACGCTTCTCTGCCTCAGCAGCAGTAAGTACCTGCTTAAATCCGGTGCTACTAATATCCTCGGTGGTATACCTAAACTGGTCGGGGATGTCTCCCGCACCCTCACGGACCCACAACTCTCCATTAAGTACGCGCTGCAAACGAGCCGACTCTTCAGCCGGACCAATAACTATCTTGCCACCATCAGCCGCATTACCCAGCGCACCAGCGAGAGACTTGGGAAGATCCAGTACATCCAAGCCTTGAAGGTCAAACATTGCGCGCTGTGCAACAATCGGGTCCTGCTTGATTAGTCGTTGGAAAGCCTTAACGTAAACCTGTGCGCGCTGCGAACCCATAACGTTTGTGACATGCGAGATAAGAGCGCGTTCTCTTGCGGCGTCCATCTTACGGCTTACGTCACGGATGACTGCACCGACAGCGTTGTCCTGCTCGTAAGCCTTTTTACTAAGAATAGACCTGCTCTTGCTAAAGAAACTATCGCCCGGAAGGTAGACGGTTCCCTGCCCAGAGTTAGAGTCCACGCCTTCGGTAGTTTTACGGAGGCTTGCCGCGACTGGGTTGTTGGCAACAACAACTTCCGTGTCGGCAATTCTACGCGCACCACGCCCAGTCGCAGCAACCGCACGAAGTGGAGCGCCAATGATAGAACCCGGTTCGGCAGCGCGTTCCGCAGTAGTAGCGATACGCGCGCCAACGCGAGCCGCAATCGGGACGCGACTGGCAATAGCACCAACCTTAGTAGCCAACCCACCAGTCTTAAGCAGCGCCGTAAGGCCCTTACCGGCCGCAGACGCGGTTGCCGCAGCGTCCAGAGTGGTAAGGATAGGCTCCGTCTGCAAGGCCCTTACAAGCGGTTTATAGTCGCCGCTCAGTCCAACGGTCCCGGCGTACTGAGAAGCCTGAAGCAACGCCCAAACGTTATACCCAGCCTGCTTTGCAAAATACTCAGCCATATAGCCAAGGCCACGATAGTCGCCCTTGTCCTTCGACTCCTGAACAATGTCATTTAACTGCTTAAACCCAGCAGACATACCACCAATCTTCTTAAAATCACTCTGAGCCGCATTCCACACACGCTGCATAACGTTAGAGTGCGCACCAGTCGCGGCATTAATGAGTTCATAGTCAGACATCTTCGACAACTCTTCAACGGTAAAACCAGAGTTGTAACCAGCCCAAGGCGAGTTAGCGTTTGCCTGCCCCGACGCAAGAAGAATCAAGTCTTCGCGCTCTTGGGGAGTGTAAGCAGAAGAAACAGCACTCGGATCACGATTCGCCATATCGTTTGAAGCGTAAAGTTTCTCACGATTACGAGGTGAAAGAGAATCAATACGCTTAGTCAAGCCCGGATTAAACAAGTACTCGTAAGAGTCGGCAACAAAATCCTTTGCCGGAACCGCAGCATTTTTCTTAGACCAGTCATAGACAACATTGCCCGTAAGATTCTTATCGGTCCAATCGGCAGAATCTGAAACAGCATTCTTAGCAATTGAACCACTCTCCTTTACGATCTTCGCGCCTTTATCAATCACCGGAACAACATACGGCTTGGCGTTATCCCAACCCTTTGTCTTACCAATGCCAAGCGCGCCACCAACAATATCCTGCGCGTAAGTGTCGAAACCAGTATTGATTTTATTTTCAATACCAGTATCAACACCAGCCTTCTTCGCTACCGTATCAACTGCTTTCGCTCCGTAAACAACCGGATAGACCAGTGGAGCCAGAGCAATGTTTGTGCCGTAGGTGTCCTTAGTCGTATCGACAAGATCTCCGAACGCGCGCCCAAGAACAGGAAGAACATGCTCATCATAGAATCCCGCAAGTCCAAACTCGTCAGGACGAATCGGCGCAGCCTCAACAGGCTTGGGCGCAGACTCGTCGGCAAGAGCGCGAGCAGCAGCCGTATTCTCAATACCGCTCTGACGCGCTAACGCCCGCTGGCGAACACGCGCCATGATTGGAGTCTTATCGCCCTTCGTAAAGAATCCGACACCACCACCACCCGTAGCGATACGACCACGCGGAGTATCTACATACTTAGGCGTACGCTTGCTAATAACAATGCGCTTCTCAACATTAGTAAGCGGCAACTTGTATGGGCCATACGCAGGAAGCGGCTGCTTCTTAATTGGAGCGGGACGACCCGGACCACTAGCCTTGAACTTAGCCGCTACAGCCTTAGCCTTTGCGCTACCGGGACCGCTAGTTGGGACGCGGGGCATGTTTACGATCCATAAGAATCGTAAACTGTACCGGCAACAGCAGCATTTTGAGAACCCCACACACTCTTAAGAATGGCGGTGTATGCGTCCTGTGGTGAAAGGTTATAACCCGGACCAGTAAGTCCCTCAAAAAGTAATTGTGCTGTGTCCTGAGCAGTGTTTCCACGATTAACGTCACGCGCGCCAATCCGCTTAACGTCATAGCCTTGGTTATTAATCATGTAATCAGTCCAGAACTTGTCACGCTGTGCCTTTGTCTTACCGGCGGGGTTGAACTTGACACCCTTAACATCGACAACATGGACCTTATTGTCGCTATCTGTATACGTTACCTTGCCGGAGTAGTCGCCACTAGCCTTGGTCCCGCCACCCTTAGCGGCAGTCTTAACATAATTATCAATGAAACTACCAATGTTCTTAATGCTTCCCGACGGGTCCTTAGCGGCTTTCTGAACAGCAAGATTAAACTTATCAAGAGCCAGACCGTAAGTACGATCACTATTCTGCTGCGCTCGCTCTGCCTGACTAACCTTAAAGCCGTACGCAGCACCAGCAGCCTGACGTTCAATACGCGCAGCCTGCTTCTCCTCTTCCTTCGTGGTCTGAAGAGCGCGCTGCTTACCAAGGTTAGCCTTGTAATCAATCGTGCGGTTAGTCTGAGCCTCATTCTTGCGCCCAAAAATATCCTTCAACACATTTGCCGAATACGCGCCAGACGCGAGCGCAGCGCCCTGACCACCCAGAGCATCACTAGCAGCAGCACCAGTAAGTAGCGCACTACCGACGCCCTGACCGGCAGCGCCCTGAATGGTACCCATTGCCTTGGCGTTGGCGGCCTGCTGTGCAGCAATCGCATCAGCATAGCCAGTGTTAAGAGCCTCCGCGCCCTTAGTTTCGGCCTCGTACTGCCGATTAATGTCGGCGGGGGAAAGCGTCATTGCGTTTGTTTCTGTGACAGCGTTCTTATCTTTTTGACGCTGAGTCAGGTACGCCCTATCGTACGGTCCAACAACGGGAGTCTTATTGGAGTTTGTGGATGCTCCAGCCTTGGGCTTTGCCTTGGGCTTTGCTTCCGCCTTGGGCTTTGCGGCAGGCTTGGGCTTTGCGGCAGGCTTAGTCCCAGCAGGCTTAGTCCCAGCAGGCTTAGTCCCAGCAGGCTTAGTCCCAGCAGGCTTAGTCCCGGCAGGCTTAGTCGCGGCAGGCTTAGTCGCGGCGGGCTTTACGCCATCAGCCTTACGCGCAGCAGCCTTGGGCTTAGGGGAAAAGATAGGGGCATTCTTAATAGCCATAATTATCGCGCTCCCGCTTTGGGCTTGGGCTTAGGCTTTGGCTTCGCGCTTGGCTTTGCCCCCGGCTTTGCTCCGGGCTTTGCTCCCGGCTTCGCTCCCGGCTTCGCACCCGGCTTCGCACCCGGCTTCGCACCCGGCTTAACGGGTAGAGTCGGAGCGCCCGCATAACCAGCCGTATTCCCAGACCGATCAGTCTGACTACCAGCGATGTTTTCAAGACGCTTCGTGCCAATACCACTGATATTAGAAGCAAACTTACCAAGAAGCGCATTAACATCAGCAGAATTCTGCATCTTACGACCAGTCTCCGCAGCATTCACCGTACCACCCTGAAGAGCGCCACTAGCAGAACGCATCTCCGCAGCATTCGCCGCACTTCTGCGCGCATCCGTAATCGTCGAACCAAGTTGCGTACCAGCAATGTTCTGCGCAGCACCATCTGGAGAATAAGCGTCAGTACCTAGAAGTTCAGAAGCCTTAGTTGGATCAGCACTAATCTCTCGTCCAAGCGCGTCGCGCAATTTTAGACCGGCACCCGGTGTTGCTCCCGGCGCACCAAAAATATCGTTGACACCCGCATACCCAGTGCCAGCAGCATTGCCGTAACCGAATCCTAGTGACGTATTGGAATTAGTTAGGTCTTGCCCAAGCGCGGAATCGCCAAGTTGTACGTCGCCAGCAATTGCCTTGGTCGGGTCAACAACGGGATCAGGCGCGGCATCTGGTACGGCTCCTGTGTCTTCGTTTCCGCTACCAGTGGTATCGCCAGCGTTAAACCCCCCAGCATTAACCCCCCCAGCATTAACCCCCCCAGCGGGTTTTGCTCCGGGCTTCGCTCCGGGCTTAACGGCAGGAGGCTTAATACCACCCGGTTTCCCACCCGGCTTAATACCACCCGGCTTTCCACCCGGCTTAACACCACCCGGCTTTAAAACGGCAGGAGGCTTAACAACTCCACCCGGCTTTGCACCGGGCTTCGCCACCGGCTTACCAGCAGGAGTACGAACAACAGGAGCAGGCGCAACAACTTTGGGCGCAGGAGCCTTCACAACAGGAGCAGGCGGCTTAGGAGGAGCCTTTGGAGCAGGGGCCTTAACAGCCACTACTTAAATCGACTACCTATAAGACGACCAAAACTACGACCAATGCTAGTACTAAACCGAGCGCCCTCACTAGCATTGGGAGCATTATAACGAGCCGCATTAGAAGCGCGCGCACTCGCAGAAGCATTAGCCTCTGGGCCTGCTACGCGAACGGGCCTACGCGGTGCCGTCGGCTTAGTATTAGTACGAGGCTTCAACTTAGCGTCCTGCTGAGACTGAGCGCCCGCAGTATTCTGAGCCGCCCTCGTCGCATCAGTGCCAGTAGTGCGACCACGACCAGCATCAGCCTTCCGACCCGCATCCTTAGTGGCATCATTATTCTTAGCCGCCGAATCGGGAGCGCGCTTCTTCGCCGCATCACGATCACGTTTAGCCTGTTCCTTCTGACGATCTTCCCTAGCCTTCTGCTGATCGTTACTCCGCTTAGCGGAGGCTTCCATACGATTCTCCTTTGCCTGAATCTTCTTAGCCAAAGCAAATGCGGAACCGGCAACCACAGCAGCAGACCCAACCGTAGCCGCAACTTTACCAGCCGTAGACGAACCAGAAGGACCACTAGAATCAGACTTAGTAACAGTAGCACCCGACGGACTCGTCACAGGAGTACGCGCAGGAACAGACCCCCGCTTACTAGGACCAACGTCCCCGCGACGAATGGCCTGCTGCTCGCGCTTATAAAGCGTATACGCACGATTCTTAGCGTTACCCCTACCATCCGCAGAAGTCTTCTTCATAAAATACGCAAGAGTCCCCGGAACAGCAGGAACTTTCGTATCGTTACTTTTATTCTGGGAAGGGATCATCTAGTTCATTGTACACAAGAAGGCTACGGTTTAAAAGCCGATAGTCTCTTAAGTGCAGCCGCAGGATCAGCCTTCCCACGATTCGCACTACGCGGCTTAATCTGACGCTCTTGTCCCGGACTCATAGCAATGCGTGGCATAGTGGTCTTGAAGTTTGTGCGTTGCGCATTATTCATGCTTAAGAGTTTGTTCGGATTCATCGTGTTTATTGTACCAGCCACTACGCTGAAACATCCGGTTTGGGGTGCGCGTCTTTTACTGCTTGGATCTGTGCCGCCATATCAGCAGGAAAAACTCCAGCGTGGTACAGCGCATCTAACTGATCGCCAATCGGCGGATACTTGTTAGCGCGGTCAACACGGTACGCATTCGCTTCCTGTTGTTCCACTAAGCGAGAAACCTCAACCTCAATTGCCTCGTTGGTAGGACGCTCAATAGTTTCGTCTATCCAATCCAAGCCCTCTAGGGTTCCATCACTAGACCAACAAGCACCGGGGACAAGACTAATTAGAGCGTCAACATAATCAATCTTTCTAGTAATCATTGTTTTACCTCAAAAATCGTGTAACCGCTTCCCCATTGGTTGGCTTGATTTACTTCAACCGTCCCGGTCGCAGCGTAAGCCTGAATCTGCGTGGTGAGGGCACCGGCACCGGCACCGGCAGTTACTGTTGCGTTTTTTGCTGAACGCATATAAAGGTCGGTGTTTGTCTGGTTAGTGTAGACATAATGCTCGTGACCCGCAACTGCACTCTGCATGCTGATTACCGAACCGCGCCATAACAATCGCGTTGACATTCCCGCCTCCACGCCGCCACCCTTATAGGCATGGACAGAGATGTCTGCAAAAACAAATAGTTTAGAGGTTGCGTATATTGGTGTAAACGTATACGACGACGAGTTGCAAGTTGTAAATGTTGCCCCGCTCATGGTTGTCAAGTTACCCCACTCGTACCGACCAACTTGCACAACGCTACCAACAGGAAGAGCAGCCGCCCCAACAGACGCTACCGTCGGGTTTGGATACGTCCCGGCAAGATCACCACCAGCAGCGAGAGGAATTAGCGTTGTGATCCACGTCGAACCAGTCCACACCTTAAACAACGTAGTATCAGTCTCAAAAAAGAGTTGACCAATCTGTGGAGAAACAAGAGCGACACGTTCCGCTGCGGTGCCGGTGGTTTGTCCTAGTCCAGAGAATGCTGTAGTCATAATGTTTCCTAAATCTTAATGATGTAGTTAGTGACAAGATAAGAGGGACCAGCAGCAACACTGTTTGCAATGCTCATACTATCCGTAGTGTTCGTGCTAGGACCACCAGAAGTGCCTCCAACTTTAGTGCCACCGCTGAAGTTGTTAGTATCTCCAACTGGACCACCCGTAGCAAGGCGCGTATTTGAAGTCCAACTAGCAGAACCACCAGTTTGCAAGTATTCAACACCACCACCCATTACTCTTTTAGCAAAGTAACTACCATCATCATGTGTATGGCTAGCCATAGTATGCGTATGGGAAATGCCGTGTGAGTGTATCGGGGCGCGAGATGGCTCCGCAGTAATATCACTATTGCCAACCGCATTGTAAGTAAGGTTTGTACTTTTTCCTGATGGAATTCGTCCGCGCATATCCGGCAAATAGAATGCGGCTCGCACTCCAGCAACATTAAAGGCGTTACCAATTGCAAGCCATAGATCGGAAAATGGTTGTCCCGCAGAACCGTTTAGCGTTCCAGTACCAGCACCCGTCCCGGCACCACCGTCGCAGAAGCGCCACCCGCTAGGAGCGGTTGTTCCAGCAAATGGTTGGATGGTACCGATTGGCGTGACGCCTTCCCATGCGGTTCCGTTATACCAGCGATACGAGAGTGTGTCTGTCTCAAATATGATTTGTCCGATGGTGGGCGTGGCGGGGCGTGTTGTGCTTGTTACTACTTCGTGTCCTGCACCAAAAATACTCATAACAAATCCTTTCTACTTTACCCTGCTACCACAAAAAACTTGATGCCCCGCATCGGCATGGCAAACAGAAGTACCCCAAGAAATAACAGAAACATACTGACCCGCCGTTAAAAACGTACCCGCAGACGCGCCACCCGACTTATAACTAGACACACTATCTCCCGAATAAGCAGCAGCAAGCAGCGTAGATCCGTTTACCCTGAGCCTAGTATCAACCGTAGCAGCACTAGCCTGACTAAGAAACGAATAATGAAACATATAATAGCCGTCTACTGGCGCAGTAAACCGGCCCGTAGAAGAATTATATCCAGAACCAATATTTACCACAACAGTGTTAAATACGAATTCTACGCCGCCACTAATTGTATAACTCGCTAAACCATAAGCAGAAAACATTGTTGGGTCGGCAATTGTTGGGTTCGGGTATGTTCCTGTTAAAGCACCGCCAGCCGCAAGACCAGAGATACTACTCACCGTCGGGTTGGGGTATGTACCAGTCAGCCCACCGCCAGCAGTAGCGCCGACACGCAACTTATCCGTATCAATCCCCGCAAGATGAGCAGTAAGGTCAGTTACCGCGCCAGCGCCAGTAGCCGCAGCATTCCGCGTATACGCAGACGGCACATAATCAACCTGCACCCGATCCCCGTCAATGACATCAGTGCCAGCACGAATATGCGACGAAGCATGAGCAACAGTAGACGGCTCAACACTACCCGTAAGAGTAACTTTAATAATGTAAACCGGGCTAGGCGTACCACTGGATAAGAGGTTTGGCAGGTTAAACGTCGTACTGCCATCGCCCGCACCGTAGGTAGTTCCGATAATGGCGAATAAGCCTGCGTACGTTGTACGGCTCACAGCGGCCCCGTCAGCGCGCGCCCAGCCCGTCGGGTACACACTACCAGCATACAACTGAAGCGTCCCCAGAGGCACCGCAATGAGCGTCTCGCTAACCACAGTGCTACTAGCAGCGGCCGCCGTCGCCTTAATAATAAAGTTTGTATAAGTACCAGTAAAGTTTGGAAGCGCAAACGTCGTACCCGGTACAGCGCCATCCCCATACGTCGTACCGATAACGTTAAAAAGATCCGTATAAGATGCTCGGAGTTGACTAGACCCGTCAGCATCAAGATATCCAGTCGGAATCGCGCCACCAGAATACGCGACAGTCGAACCAATCGGGAGTGGGTCAGACGTACCACCGAACGTGACGCCTGCCGCTTTCATCGCGGCTGCTAGGTCTTTAGCGTTATTGTATAGAACAGCGTTCGGGATTGGACCAGCGGCGCTTAGGGCAATGCGCGCTTCTTCTGTGGAGGACGCATCAAGCGCCATTACGCTACCGTTCGTCCGCGGCGTAGCGTGTTGTAGTTAACTTCGATTTCGTATAGAGCGAATGGATTAATAACAGGCGGGAATGGAAAGGTTGCTGTTGCCGTATAGTTTGTCGTAATCCCAAACGTAATAGCGTTTGCGTCAAACCGGGAAGTGGCGGCACCCGTTGTTAGGGGTAGCGCCCTGCGGACCAGTGTCGGCGATTGCTGCTGTGGCAAGTAAACGGTGCTTTGTATTGTTCCAAACGGATCTGCGGTAGTTTCTTCTCGCGCCGTTACGGTAACGCACTGTGTCGTTGATGATTCTGTTGCGTCAACAAAATAGAGAAACATTGCTTTTTTAATCCACTTAAGTGCAGGTGTTCCAAAGGTGAATGCTTTTGTCAGAATGCTGACGTTTATGACGCCACAGTCGGCGTCTTTTGCTTGGTAGAATCCAGCGCCGGTAGAAGTGATTAGTGCGTCTGTGATTGCAATTGTGTCTAGTCTGCAAATACGCGACCCAGAAGCGGAGTAGTTTCCGGGCAGGTCAACCGCAAACTTAGGGGCGTACACTTGGCTTGAACCAGACGGGTCGGTTATGCCAATACCCCACGCAGCGGGGCCTACGGAATCTGTTGTGGCAAAACGCGACCACGAAAAATTGTTGCTGATGTCACAAATAAGGTGTTGTCCGTATTTTGTAAACAGAATGTAGTAATTATTTAAAACAACGCCAGACCCACAAGGAAAGTCTGCTCCGTAAATACCTACGCTTCCCTTAAAATATCCGTAGGAGAATTGGATTTTGTTCTCCATAGTGTTTGTAAACGTCGCACCATCTGTGAGGTATACGGTGTTTGTGTCGGAGAACATGATTCCGGCTGGTGTGCGCTGGATGCTTTCCGGGTAGGCGCAACCAATGTTATTGGAAAGAGTACGAATGTTAATAGAGTTTGTATTAACAGAAGCATTGGGCAGGACGGTGCCGAGCGTACCACTCAACATAAGAATTTTATCTACACACAAAACCATAAGGTTGTTTGCGTCAATGCTAACGATGCCGGTAATTCCAGCCGTGTCTAGCGTAATTGTTTGACTCTTTGGCCAGCCCGCATACAAGAAAGCAAGTAAACCATCAGACTTTGTGTTTGTTGCCGTTGCTGGTTCGCTGGTGATCGAACTCCAAGTAATTGTATTAGAACTTGCCGACAGACCGATAAACGATGGGGGAGTAAAAGCCGACAATGACGTATATTGATTTTGACCTTGAGTAACACACACAACGCGGTTCTGATGAATAGCGCCGACCGTTGCTCCAGTCGGACGCGCGCCACCACCAGTTTCAAAGTTTGCGCCAGCCATCCCAAATGTTGTTGAACGAGAATAGTATGTAGCGGTAAAAGTATTTTTTGGTGCTGGGTTAACGGTCATTGAAAACGCAGCATCGTCTTGGGCTATAATTTTCCCAACGTACTCGTACTGGTTAGTACCAGCGCCGACCGTTGCATAAAAAAATTGTCCCCGCATAACTGTTGCTTTAAAAGCGTTATAAAGAGCAAGACTGCCAAACTGTATCTTTGCCGATCCTGCCGTAATGGTTGCGCTACCCGTTGTCGTTTGATATGCGCCAACGTCGGCTTGAGCGCCACCAGCCCATATAAAAGGAAAATTGTTATATGTCGCGCCAACTTTGGGAATGTTTTCGTAAACGGGAAATGCGCATAGTCCAAACGTATTGAACGAGGCCCCAATTTTTCCGCTTGTGTAGTTTCCAACATCATGGTTTGAGGTTGCAACGTTAACAGCAATAGCGGAAGAACCGCCAGCAAGCAAAAAAGAATCTAAACAAACTTTAGAGGTCGATACTGTTGAAAAACGCGCGGCATAACCAAGTTGCAACGCAGTGTTTTCGGAATCATCTGATGTGCCAAGAGCATCATAGAACCCAGTCTGCGCTGTCGTGAGATACGGAACGATAGGCCCGCGTTTAACGAGGCGACCAGTCTTATCAGTTATGACATTAGAAGCAAATTGGAGAGCATTGTCGGGGAGCGACCTAGAATCAATGTCACTCTTTTCGCCACCCGAAAAGGACGAAATGGTGGCCCACTGCGAGCCGTTACCCATTAGTCGTTACCCATGGACGAGTAGTACGCGCTCCGATTATGGTTGGGGAACCCTGCGCTACGAATGTAACCACTCTGCATGACTTGAGTGCCGCGACCTTGACGATTCTTGACCCATTTAAGGAATCCTGTAAATAATACGTCGTATCGTGCCTGCAAAGCGTTAGAAAGACTGATGTCTTCGCCAACTGCGTCGCATAGTCGCGCTGCTGCACCGACGCTGATGATGTGGTGCCATTGGGACGGGACGCTGACGGGAATATCGCCGTCGGAAGACAGGGCTGTTGGGTCTTGGGTGTAGTAAATCGTCAAAACATCCCCAGTTGTCTGAGGGGAAGGCCACAAAAAAAGATTATCTAAGCCTTGGAAGGCGTATTTGCGTACATACCCTGTTGGGCTGGTGGAAGACAACTGGAGTACTGTCTCTAGGTCGGATGGTTCAAGGACGTAGCCCTGAGTCTCACCAACCGGCTTGTACATCATGTACTGAACCATCCCTAAGTCAGTGATGCTAAAACTTGTGCTGAGTGTGTACAGGTTTTGTCCCTGAACAAGCGATTCTACGGTGTTTCCGCACTTAAGTTGTGCTTGGTGAACCATGTCGCGGTATGTGTCGTTGACCATAATGCCAGCCGTCGTCGAATCTTCGGTTAGCGCCATGTTTTGTGCGCGATCACGGATTTGTGCGAACGTACTCATTAGTTAGAGCCACCCATCCGCGTCGGATCAAACGGATCAGCACCACGATGCGTCAAGTTAAGCATCTCGTTAGACACCTCAGTGCTACAAACAGGACAACGCTCCTGCGCAACAAGCGTCAAGAGTTCATCCTTCGTGCGAATCTTGGAGTACAGGTGGGCGTGTTCCCGCCAAGCAGACGTATTGGCAACACCTAGACGCGCTGGGAATGGTTCAAGACAATTAGGACAAACCATTCCAGCCCGGATACGATCAAAAGCCTCGTCGTTCAAGTACCACTTGATCGTGCTTTCTTCTCCGGGCGCAACGTAATCTAGCGTTTCCTCTCCGTGTGCTTGGACGGGAACGCCAATCATCAGACTACCTGTACCGTCAGTGCTTCTGCTGCTTCTACTTCGTCAGCAGTGCGCTTGCCAAGAGCCTCTAGTGCCTCTAGCACTGCGGGACGATTGGCGTGAGTCTTCTCGTAGTCGATAACGTGAGCCGTGTCGTAGCCGTCTTCCTCGCAGCGACGAGCGATCTCTGCCGCAACGGTGCTGCCAGACTTGGCGCGAACCTTGTTGTAGTTAGGCCACGGAAGCGGAACTTCAATTGCGTCAACCTTGACGTACCACGCACCATTGTCGGGGTTCTCAAGCAGTGCCTTCTCTGCGTCTGCACGATCCTCGGCGTCTTCCAGCCACGTTGTGTCGTACAAACTAAAGTTAAAGTCTGGGCGGCTAGACCCACTAACGCCAACAATGCGACCAACGCCGTCCTGAATGCTAACGCCACGCTGATACGGTACGGCACCATACACGCCGTTTGCCGAATCACCATGAGCGTTTAAGCGCTCGGGGTCGGTTCGCACTGTAGCCTGTCCCTGCCAGTGCATAGTCGCTGCGTACGACTCGTCGGGACGCACCATACCGTGCTTAAATTCTAGGATCAGGATTGGGCGTCGAATCATTCGCGGAAGCATGGTACCTTCCCGATTCTCAAATACCTCAAAATCGGCATCTGGTCGGGCAATGAGCATGTAGTTAGCAGATCGGCTAACAAATCGCATAAGATAATTCTTCTTTCTGAACGTTGAAGGGAGCCTCTAACACTACTTTTATTGTAGCGCCAGAGGCTCCCTGTTGTCTAACTTGTTGGCTTAGTAGCCGGTGACGCCGCGCAGAATAGCGTGATTCTGCTCAGTGCCGACCTGCAACGAGTACTCAGTGAGGTACTCCTGCTTGATCGAATCCTCGTCCGGGGCCTGACGGTCCGGCAGAAGAACGGTCTTGCGGAGAGGACGCATCATCACGTCTTCCATGTCAACCAGCACACCCCACGAACCAACCTGATTGGAGGTTGTGGAGAAGTCGGACCAGTCGCGCTTTTCAACGATCTTGACGCTCGTGCCGTTTGCGCCACGATACGTCTGGAGCGAAACGCCGTAGTCCTTGACGCCCGGACCCGAATCGTTCGGAGCCAACTTGCTCTGAGCGAACGAGGACAGTGCCGAAACGATCAGCGGCGAGGCAAACAGCACCTTGTCGCGCGAACCGTAGCGGAAGGAACTGCGAAGGAACGTAGCAAAACCGCTCTCCGTCAGGCTGCCGCCAACGCTCGTGATGTTCGTGCTGATGAAGTCCACCAGACCACCACAATACGCCTGCGGCGTTGCTGCCGTAGACGTATCAAGATCACGCTGACCAAAAAACAACGTGTTCTCAATCTGGCGACGATGCTCCATCAACTTCTTCTTGGCCTCGTACTGCGGCTCGGAGCCACCATACAGGTCAGAGTTGATAAGCGTGTTCGTGAAACCCAGCGGATCACGCTGGATCTGGCAGTAGTTGTAGTTCGCTACTTGCTTCGTCATCTGAATCGTGCCAAGCGTGGCACCCTCAGTGGCGGCATTGCCAATCTTGATAACGTCCGTGAGGTCAGTGATGGTTGCGGCTGCGACTGCACCAATCGAACGAACGATGGTCAGCGTGTCAGTCGAAACCGACGTGACCTTGACGTTCTCGCCGTTGCTCATGCGAAGCACGTCGTTGGCGCGGAAGTACGCACCAGTACCAGTAGCAACAACACACGTCGTTGCAACACTGGAAACGTTACCACTGTTGTTCAAGGTCGTGAGGCGCGGCATCAACTGATCCGAAAGCCACTCAACCTTCTGAGACTTGGCAGGGCGCTGTGGCATCTGCGCAAGCATGACCGTGAGCGGAGCGTCGTCCGGCTCAAGCATCTTGATAACTGGGTCCATATCGACAATACGTCGATTGGACAGGATGTCGTTGTCATCAGCGACACCCGAGAGAATGGTAACAGCCATTTGCTGTACCTCCTTGACTAAAAGTTTTTTATAAAAATCTGGTCAAAAACCCTAGTTGGGGTGTCGCCTTGGTCTAGCGGCCCGTCTAAGCGTTAAGAATCATTGCCCGAATCATTTCATCCATATCACTGGATTCAGAACCAAAATCTGTGGTTGTGTTTCTAGTGCTAACTTGCGAACCGTTAGGGACTTCTTGATCTGGAACAAGCATTCCTTGATTCCTCATGGCTTCTTGATATTCTTGCCACTTCAGAATACCTACAATTGTACCAAGCCCCTCGGAAAGCGCAACCGGATCATTCTCGCTACCGATGTTAATGATGCCGCTCACGTCGTGCGTGTCAATAAACTCTTCAACACGATCCTGATACTCATCATAGTCCGGCACGTTGGCGACGAGGTGATCGTACGCCTCTGACATGATTGCGCGCTCGTGCTGCTCAACAAGTGGCATCGTCATTCCAGCCATCTCATCGCGCTCCATCGACATGCGCTGATCCATGTAGTACTGCGTTGCTTCCCACGGCTTCTGCGTCCACCAATGCTCAAGGACAGCGTTAGCAAGATCGCCGGGAACATTGTTCTGGTTCTGCATAACCCAGAGTGCAGCGTTCGTTGGGTCCTGCTCGGCGAACGAAACGAGTTCGTCCTGACTCTGCGGCTCAGTACCAAAGAACTGCTGGACGGGCTGCTCGTACTGCTGTTCTTCTTCTGGCTGGCGCGACTCGTGGAACTTGCGCTGCAACTCAAGATACGCATTCTCAAGATCATCAGGAGTGGAGTACTTGCCCGCAAATACGCGCGGCTCTTCCTCGTAATACTCGCCCTCCGCCGCCTCTTCGACGTAGCCCTCTTCCTCAACCACTTCCTCATCCGCGTTTGCGGCTCGTACTGCTTCGGTAATCATGTCATCTTCAGACACCAGAAGTTCTCCTTGATTTGAGTTTTAGCGTAAAGTCTAGCCCGCGCACTTCGCCACTAATGCGCAAATACTCTTCGTAGGTAACATTATCGTACACCATCTGGCGGAGCAACACGTCTTTTTTGCGCTGGATCTCTTCCTCTACCGCGCTCCACATACTCAGACCCAGAACGGAATCTAATAGTTCGGTCATGCTACTCCGGGCGGAGCAGCGGCACCGGCCTCAGCGGGAGCGGGCGCTGCGGTAGCCGCCGCCTGTGCTTCGGGTGTCGGTGCCGCTTCCGCCCCAACCCCGCCGACCAGTTGCGGAGGGGACGCGGGAGCGCCTGTCGGGGCTGGCGCTGCAACTTCTTCCTTAAAGTATTTACGGGGGTCTTCGTCAAACGCTTCCGTAACGTCTTCAAGGATCTTCTTGAGGTCAATCTGGACGCCATCCTGCTGGAACAAAGCGTAGTTAGCGGTGAGGAAGTTGGCTTTTGCAAGTGCTTCTGCGCGGCGCTCTTGACGAATCAGCGACTCGGAAGCGTCTTCTACGCGATACTCGTACTTGCCCTGAAGTTGTGCGGGCGTAGCGGCTTGCCATTCGATACCGGCAGCGCCACGATCAATACGAATAGCAACAGCATTGGGGAGCAACTGCTGGTTAAGCGAAATCTGCTGCTCACCTACGCGCTTAAGTGCAAATAGAATTTGTTGCTTCATCCGCATGATGCGTTTTGTCGCCATGTTTTGGATAATGCTAATACCAGTGGCAGTGGTCTGATCCATCTGCGAGTTAGAAGCGCCGCTGAGGTAACTGACAGCACCACTAAGGTTCTGCAAGTCTCCCTTAAGAAGTTCCTCGGCCTGTACGGTCGGGGCGAGGATGCTCGTGGCGGGCTGCCAAGGCTGGATCTGGTCGGGGCGAGCGCGCAGGATGCCACCGGGCTGTAGGCGGAAGTCTTGGATTTCTGCGGCGGGGTCAACGAACACTGCCGCGTTTGCCATGAAACGAGTGTTGTCGATGCGCTGATTCTGCATCTCCCACAGTGCTGCCTGAATATCAGCGACCATTTCTACAATGCTCTTGCCACCAATTTCAAATAGGCTAGGCATTGGCGATGCGACTACGAATGGGAACTCTCCGTGCCAGAATGGGCTGCACTCGTCACGAAGAACGACGGCACGATTGGCGATGGTGGTGAGGTAGATTTCGTCGCCTTCGCGGTGCCACCATTCAATAATTTCGACGCGGCCCTTGCGTTTGTTGGTTGCGTCGTCAACGCCAGAAGGAGCGGTGCCAGCGTGAATCTTGTCTACGTTCTCGTAAACGCCACTATTCTTGACGCTACTTACCGTTTCGTATGTGATGTGAAAACATTCGGCTGCGTCGTCTAGCGAGTGTGCGGCGGGGTCCCACAAGAACTGCTTGGCGTCTACGGGTGTAAAACTAGGCTGTTGACGGTACGGGTATCGCTGCTCGGTGACGCTACCGATGGGTGCGCCATACGGGGAAGCCTTAAACTCTTTGACTTGCGTCTTGCGCCACTCTTCCTGCCACGTCACCTTTGCAACGGTAATGCCGCGAATCAGTGCTTGGAGTACAAATGGTACAAGTTTTTCGTTGTATCTGTCTGCTTCGCGCTGCTGTTGAAGGAGGTGTTCATGCAACGATGCTGTCTCGGCATTGATTGGTTGTCCGGGGATAACCTTTGCTTTGGAGTTCTCGTCAATAAGGTTAGACGCGAGAAGTTCCACGATCTGCATGACGTATGGCGGGTGAAGGTCAGACTGCCAGTTGTCTTCTTGTGGCTTAAGTACAGCGTTGTATGCGTCGTCGCATTTCTTGTACTTGTCTACACGCTTCGTGTGGTGCTGGTTCGCGGATGCGAACGCTTTGTTGAAGCGCGAGAGGATCTTGGTCTGATCGCCTTTAATCACGGTTTTTAGTATAGAGCAATAACGGTTGTTGCGCTTGTACCGGTAGCGTATACGCGACTTACGCGCAGGGGATAGATAAATCCCGTCTGCAACTGAAGCGTAACGGCAACAGTGTCACCAGCCATAATTACTTTTACTGGAGTCGATGCTGTACCCGCATGCACATGTAGGCCGCGAGGAGTTTCGGTAAGGTCAACAGTGTCGCTGAGAGTAAGGCTTACTGCGCGAGTATATGGCGCAATGACAGACGCATCGTTTTGAGAAAATTTGTTAGTTGGCATTTGTGGTTTCTTTCTTCAATCAGAACGCTAGGTTAAACCGAAAAGTATGAACCAGAAACACGAATCTGATCCGTAGCATTCCAAGTAAAAGGAACTGTAGAACTACAGTTTGCAACTTGCGCGTATGTTGATGCGGCGTTTATTGCTCGCGCATAAACAGTTCCCGCTGCAACAATTCCAACTCCGGGATATGTGGCGTTTCCAAAATCGTTGTAAAAAACTGTTAATCCCTGCTCGCCGGGAGCAGTGGCAGCATTAAATGGAAGCGTAAATTGAATATCGCCTGTAATTGCTGAAGTGCTACCAAGCGTAATACCAAAAGCAATGTTAACTGTTGTTCCATATTTGCGGTAATACGCTTGAACGGTGCCGTTGCCAATGGTAACTCCACTTAAAGTGGGAGTCCATGTTGTCCACGCTGCTTCTGCAAGAAGTAGTCGCGTTTCGTGGTTAACAAGGTTGTCGATAACGTTGACGTTAAGGAAATCTTCGTTATTAGCCTGCTCATCAGAGTTTGGATAACGTGTGGGGGTAGTCCAAGCCATTATTAATCCTCCATACCCATCGGGGCATTACCCATATCAGGAGTTCCGCTTTGATCCGTTGGCGACATGCTCGTTGGCATTGGCTCAGTGCGAGCCGCCATTCCGGCAGGATTTTCCGTCGGCATCATGCTGACAAGACGAAGGATCTGCTGACGCATCGCCTCTTTGAGAGCCTGTTCCTGCTGCTGCTGCTGCTGCATCGCGCCCTGCTGCTGCTGTGCGAGCATCGCCATGATTGGGAGGATCTGCGCGGCGGGGGCTTGATCGTCTCCGCCCTGTGGGGGAGCGCCGCTCGGCGGCATTGCGCCCATCGGGGGTCCTGCTGGTGCGGCTTGTGGCATCATTGGCATGTTAAGCCTGCCCGTACTTCTTCATAAACGACTTGACTTTCTTAGTCGTCGATGCGGTTCCGGCTGCTTTGGGGGCCGTTGGTGGCAATTGTTCACCGCTCTTGGGTTTCACAACGCCGCCAGTAATGCCGCCATAGGGGCCACCAGTCATGGGGGGCTTAGCACCAGCCTTTGGAGGAGTGCGCGCAGGGCCGGGTTTAGGGACGCCGCCCATTATGCCGGGGGCGGGCTTAGGAGTATTGGGGAATGCCATTATCAGAGTCCTTTAGACGGTTTGCTGTTTGCTTTTGTTGCGTTCATTTCTCGCATGCGCCGCGCCGGATTGGGTGTTTCCTCGTTGGCAACGATGCTCAGGGGGTTTCCGCGCTTAGTCATGTTCTCTTTACTTGCAGCAGAAGCAGCGTTGTTGTTCTGCACTCGCCTCATGCGATCTCTAACGATTGGCGAGTCGTAAGCCTTTTTGTCTTCGGGGCGAACAAAATTGTCAACAAAGTATTTGCGGTCAGAGGCGAACCCTGCGGCCTGCTTTGCAAATTGTCCTGTTGGCTTATTACTCATGAGTATAATCTTATCATACGCGCGGGGAGCGTCTAGTAATTGTGCTAGACGTTCGCGTACGCTTCTGTGGAAGCAAGTTTATTGGGCGATATGTTGTTTCTTGCATGATGGCGTACGCGCCACCGGCAGCCATTACAAGGTCGTCGTGTTCTCCGTGGTCCGCGCCAGAGTTTCCTCGCCGGTCGTATACAAATGTTTTAATTTCTTCAATCAAACGCTCGCACCGAATCGTCTCCGGGTTATCTCTGATCTGCATTTGGAGAGCGGTGAGCATTCGTGGGCGCGTGGACTGGCTTGTGATCCACCCAATCTTGTTGTCTAGGTCTGGGCGTGTACTGTTCATGTGACGAGGCCGGTAGAGGTTGGAGTAGTTGAAGGTGGTGGTGAGCATGAGAAGGACTGCTTGTCCGACGCTGTTGCGTTCTACTGCGAGTAGTGCTTTGTTGTAGGTGTGGGCTAGGCGCGCTAGGTCTTCTGCGTACTGGTCTAGGGCTGGGCGTCCATGGTAGGTGGCGCAGATCTGTCCCGTTTCGGAGTCGATCAGGACTGCGGCGGAGAAGTCGGACCCGTCTCGTTCTTCTGCGGATGCCATGCGAGCGTTAAAAGTTTCGTCGGTTACGCTGCCTGCTACGTCGGCAAACAGGATGTAGTGTTTGTCTTTTTGTGGTGCTTGCCAGATTTTGATTGGCCCGATCTTGTCGTCGGCGAAGGAGACGGTTCCGCCGCGTACGGGTTGTCCAAAGAACATTCCGCGTTTCGTTGGTTCCTTGGCAACGAGTTTGTCAATAAATTGGAAGTATTGTCGTCCGGTGGTTTCTGCAAAGTTGCCTAGTACGCGAATTTTGTAGGCTGGTGAGTCAATCCCCCATTGTGTTGCGGCGTCTGCTGCCCATTCTGGTGTGACGAGTGCGCGGGCAGCGTCGGGGTGTACTTCTTCTCCGGTGAAGTTGGGCGAGTCGAATGCGCTGATGTGTACACGATTCCATCCCGAGTCTGGCTTAAATGCTCGGTAGAATGTTCCTGTTGTGCGTGTCGGGTTTCCGATCAGGAGAACGCGAGCGCCCTCGGCGGTAAGGAATCCTTCCGACGCTTCGTAGATTGCATCGTCTACGCCGCTCGCTTCGTCTACTACGAGGAGCATTCGTGGTGCGTGGTGGCCTTGGAATCGTTCTGGCGTGTCGGTGGAGAGTCCGATGGCAAACCAGTCTGGTGCAATTTCAAGTTGCGTCTTGAAAAGTTTTCCAAAATCGGGTTTAATGTTGCGGTGGCGTTGCGCGATTTCGCGCCACAACAATTGTTCTACCTGACTCCATGTCGGCGCAGTGGTGATTACACGACATGGCCCCTTTAACATGTACTCTAGGACTGCGACGGCGGCGACTGCTGTTTTTCCTGAGCCGTGGCACGAGCGGACGACGGTGCGCTTATTGTCTCTGACGCTCTGGAGAACTTCCAACTGCTTCGACCATGGGTGAAAGTCTAGGAGGTTTTCGTAGATCCAGAGTGGGTCGGTGAGGATTTTGCTGCGTAGGTCGAACTGGTCTTGTGGTACGTCGTTGACGATCTTCTTGACTGTCTTGCCTTTGCGTCGCTTTGCTTGCGCGTCAACTTGACGAGTCATCTGTGTCCTGCTCGTCGCCCGGATCGCGGTTAGTGTCAAACGGCTCAATCATTATTTACTTCGACTGCTTCTGCTTCGACGAGTTTAGTCTCGCGCTTCGCAAGGTCCTTCTCCTGAATACGACCAAGCAAGTTCCAGTCGAACGCGCTCGCTTCGACCTTAATTGTGTTGGCGCGTTCTTTAGCGTAGCCGGATGGGAAGAGTCGCTCTAGGACGTGGGCGTGCATGCGCCAGTCCGCGTCGCCACGATCCATTACGTTACTAGCAAGGTTCGCTTGCAACGAGGCGCGACGCTTCTGGAACTCTACCGCGAACTCGTCTTCGCCCTCAAGGACGCGACGAGACAACGTATCTACCTTGATGCCGTGAGCCTGAGCGATAGTGAGCAGCGCAATAGGCTTGTTAGCCATCTCCAAGATCGACTGCTTATTGTCGTCAAAGAAATGCTTAGTCTCACTATCCGTCTTCTCAGGCAGGGTCAACTTTATCCTTCTTATCGTACTTAAGATTATACTGTGCATGCTTAGGAGAACGAACATGAGCAAACGCTTTCGACACTTCCTCAGCGTTATACATTGTAACTTCACCCGTCACAGTGTTCGTAACCTTCAAATCACCCGCACCAAAACGATTCCGACGAGGCTGAGTGTAACTAAACACATCCTCAAAGCCCCTCGGAGGATTCCCCCTAGTGTTCTTACCACGACGAATCGTACTCGCAGAATTAATCTGACGCAGTTCCTCGCTGTACTCACCGTAATGCTTCATCATCTTGCTCATCCTCCGACAATAACAACATATCACTCACCCAACCACCAGTATGTCAAAACTGTACATACAACTATGTAAGATCCTACACATACCACCATATTAGACGCGCATCAGTTACACTGTCACTACAACACGCCCCCGGACCGCTAAATCCGCTGCGTTACATCCTAACTCTGAGCCTATTCGTAGCAACTAGCGAGCCAAGCAGAACAATCCTGCCCCTCCACTAGACGAACAGACACCACCCACAAGGGTGATCCCCGGAAACGGCTAGGAATAGACTCATGCAGGGACATCAAGCATGTAAAACGGACGATGACTAGCCATAACGCTAGGGAGGGGGGGAGAATAATGCTACGAAGTACACGTTAAACGTGAACAACACGCAAAAAAAGACGATTAAAGATCATCTAACCACACCAAACCGCACAAAACCGCGAACTCAACACTACCAAAGTATCCACACACAGACACAAACCAAGCGCAGATAAACACACCACACATCTACACCACAATGCAAAAACCTCGTGCGATTAGACCAACTGGCCTGCTGCTAATTGACCAACAAATCAACAAACCCAGAAGAAAAACCATACCCACAAAAAAGAAAGCCTGCGTACGAGAGCGCCCTTTCTCTGCTGGGTGGGGTTGTCGCTCTTGCTAATCGGTCGGGCTGCGGATTAGCATGGAGTGTTCAGAGGAGAGCAGCACATTAACAACACCTCGGTCGCCCGCGAAGCCCCGGACACGCCCGCCGGGGGTGGGGTGGGGGTGGTTGTCTGGCGTGGGGTTAGTGTCGGGAGAGGTGCCGTGCTTCGCTGCTGCTGCGAATCGGTGAAGGGCAGGTAACGCTATTCGGTTTTGGGGTGCGCGTTAGGGGCCACGCTAGGCCCTTTAGAATCGTCACTAAGTCGGCACAATGTAGGGTAAATAGGGGTGATTGTGACACGCTTGCAACACTTTTGACTTATGTCTGACATTAGTTTCCATTATGTTGCGGGGGCCTTTGGGGGTGTCGATTGTGGGGCCTCTGCCGCGCGTTCTCCGGGCCTTGCGTTCGTGGCAGGGAAAGGGGTGCGGGTAGGGGCGAATTGGGCGCAGGGAGCGATATGCGAACACCTGTTCGATTTGTAAATTCTTTGTTTGTGTTGACTTTGTAACAACATAAGACCTAAATCTGTGTTTAGAGTGTGTCTACGTCCGATAGGGCGAACGTCCGGCGGTGTCGCAGTCAGTGGTATGGATCCCATGGCCGCACCGGGGAGACGGAAAAGATACGGAGGGCGACGAACCTCCGGCACTATAGTTTCCTTCCTTCCTTAGCAATGATCGACCACGCTAGGCGGTCAGACTATCGGCACTCAGACTGCCGACGGATACTGCCGCGCCTAGCCGATTCGCGCCACGATTCCGGTAGTGGCATTGCGCGAACCGGGTTCGACTCCCGGGCGAATCGTCCGCCATCCGGCGGCACTAAGGAAGGAAACACCATGAAAACCGTAAAGACAACGCGCCGCACGAACCTAGCGCCAATCATCAGCCACGGCCTACGGTTCACGAACGCAACGGGCAGCCTAAGCGGCCACGCGTCGACCCCTTGCGGGTTCGGCATGATCGACCCTGAAGGCCCAGACTATGCCCAACAGCGCGACTGCGGGGAAGTCATCGACTACACGGTCTATTCCTACAACACCCCTATCGCATGGCATACGCCTAGCGGTTGGCACGTTGTGGAACAGCGGTTCAGCGTGACAACCTCATGCCATCAAGGGCAGGTGCGCCGCGCCATCGCCGAACTTCAGAACTAACGCCGCTGGGCGGAGGGTCGAACCTTCGCCCAGCCATCCGCCAATCGGCGGCACTAAGGAAGGGAACACCATGAATAAGACAGCCCACGCCGCTAACATCGCGCGGCTACTGGTAATGCGCGACACGTTGCGCGACATGGCGGGAACGTACGAAGACGCCGGGGTCTACACACTGGCATACGAAATACAACCCGCATGGGAAGCCGTCGAAGTCGCACTATTCGAGGCGGAATCCGTCCGCAGTATTTGGGAACCGCTGGTCTAACGCCACTGGGCAGGGAGTCGAATCCCTGCCCGGTCATCCGGCACCCGCCGGTACTAAGGAAGGAAACACCATGAACGCAGTTACTCACCCCGCCGCAATCTTTGACGCGGACACCGCCGACATCGACGCGCTACGCGCGCAGGTAAAGGCAGTCACCGTCCACGCGGCAACGCAGGAAAGGCTAGTGGCAGAACTAGACAGCGATCTAGGCGTAGCCATTCGGCTAATCGGCACCTTGTCCGACGGGCAAGAGGATGACATCCGCGAGATGTGCAACGACGATCAGCGGCTCGCCCAGTTCGTCCGCGATCACAGCATCGTCAGCCTTGCATCCGACTACGAAGTGACGGTAAACATCCCCGTCAGCATCACGATGGTGGTCACGGCAGAAAGCGAATCCGATGCGGTAGACATGATCGGCGACGTACTTTCCAACGAGGTCAACATCACGGTCAGCGGTTCGTCCGATGACTCTTGGGACGCCTACGACTACGACGTCGTGAACGTCTGGGAGGCATAGGCACGAACGCACAACAGACCAACACCGCTAGGCAGCAGGGTCGAACCTCTGTCTAGCCATCCGGCACCCGCCGGTCTAAGGAAGGGAACACCATGAGCGAAACCGTAACCGCCACGATCATCATCGTCGGCAGCGGACTAGCCTTCGTCCCCGTAATCATCATCCTATGGGCGCGAATCTAGACACCCGTTAGAAATAACTCTAACGGAATCCTTACAACTACGACAACACCACCGCACCGAAAGGCGGTATCGTAAGTAAGGATAAACGGTAGCACCCGCTACCAGAATGGAAGGAACATCATGAGCGCAGGAATCCTAGACAACGACCACGCTTTCTACGGGGGGCGAGAACCGGCATGGCACCGGCTCGGCACCGTGATCGACGCGGACGTTGTAACCGCAAAGGAAGCGATGGACTTGGCCCGTCTCAACTGGACTGTTGAGCAGCACGAAGTCCACGCGCACATCCCGACCGGCATGGACACGCCAGACCTGACCACGATCATCCCCGGCAAGGTTGCCAACGTCCGCATGGACACGGGCGAGGCGCTGGGAATCGTCGGCGGCAGGTACCATGTAGTGCAGAACTCCGAAGCCTTTGACTTTTTCGACGAGATCATCGGCAAGGGCGACGCGCACTACCACACGGCAGGCAGCCTTTACAATGGGCGGAAGATTTGGGCGCTCGCCCGACTCAACCGCGACATCTGTATCGGCGGCGACACCGACGAGAAGATCGACCCGTTCGTCACACTTGTCAACGGACACGACGGCAACACCGCAGTCAGCGTGTACACAACGCCGATCCGCGTCGTCTGCCAGAACACGTTGCAGTGGAGCATGGAAGGCACGAAGAACATGTGGAAGGGACGGCACACGCCGAACATCACCGACAAAGCGCGCGACGCGCGTGACATGCTCGGGTTCAGCAACGCCTACTTCGACGAACTGCAAGCACTGGGCGACAGCCTGATCGTACAGAAGATCGACCGCGTATCGTTTCAGCGGATGCTAGACATGCTCGTGCCACTGCCCTCGCCGAAGGACGAGGAAAGCACACGCGGATTGACCATCGCAGAGAACACGCGCGAGGCTATCCACATGGCATGGGACGTGGACAACATCGCCAACGTGAAGTACACGAAATGGGGATTCGTCCAAGCAGTCGCAGAGTACGTTGACTGGGGCAAGAATCATCGCACCGACGAGAAGTTCCTAGACCAGAACGTACTAGGCGGAGCGACCGTACCAACGCTCAAGGATCGCAGCATCAAGGTGGCACTGACCGCCTAACCGGAACGGGGGACTGGGCAATACCGCTCAGTCCCCCACCAGAACGAAGGGATAACAATGGCTACTATCTACTGGTACAGCCTTGCCGATGGATCGTTCGGCACATGCAAGGCGTGTGAGTTCATCATCATAGACGTGGATAAACTCACACCCGAGCAGGCGCGACACATCTACGAGGCTGACGTGGACGGAGACGAGCAGGAACTAGCAGACGCGCTCGTTGGGATTCAGTACGAACAGACAGGACTAACCGCACGACGAGAACGGAGCAGAGCATGAGCAACACCGACGACATCAACACGATTCACTGTATCTTTCAGGAGTTGCAGAACGCCGGAGTGGAGATCCCTATTAGGGACTACGACTTCGTTTACGAGACACTAGAAGCAGCAAGAGAACCGCGCGAAGGGACATGGACAATAGTCAAGTGTGACCCCGACGAGCGCGGCGCCGACGCCATCATCCAATCGTACGGCGTATTCGCCAGCGAGGGCGAGGCTCTAGAGTTTCTCGCAGAAGTCCGAGACGACGACCCGGAAACAGGAAACGGGTGGACTACGCTGGAGGTACGGGCATGAGCATCTGGGATGTAGAAGTAATCTACCCGGAGACGTACGCACGAATGACAGCGGCAGAGCGGGTTCGCCACAAGCAGATGGACGTATCGTGGAAGCGAGCAGCAGCACGATCCCGAGACTACCGCGAGCAAGGCAACCTAGACAAGTCATACGAATGGGAAGACCGGGCAAGCGAAGGACGCGCCAACCTGTTCACCTACTGCAAGGACATAGATGGAAAGTACAAGTAAAAACATCGGGACCCTCTGGACAATCGAAGAAGCAGCACGAAACATGAAAGTAACCAAAGCCAAGATAGAGAAGGCTATCCGCATCAACACCCTACCCATCCGAACCTTCGGCAATCGCACCATGCTAGACCCACACGACGTGAAGGCATGGTACGATCAACGCTAGAAGGACGGTCGGGTGTCCGTTCTGAGGCAACAGGTGATCCCTTCCCCACCTCCGCCTCCCCCTCTCCGACGCTTAGGTATCGGAGAGGGGTTCTCAATCTTTACAAAACCCGAACATCTCTAACAACACACCACCCTCATCGGCGAGTATGATGGGGGTACACCACAGGAGGACAGCATGGCATTCGCACACCCGCGAACAAGCACCGCACACTTCGTCGTCACCACCGACGTGTACGCAGAGGTCGCGCACACTGACCAGTTGGCAGCAGACATCGAAGCACTAGAGAACATGATTAGCAAACACATCGACAGCATCTCCGCCACGCGGGGAACGCCCTTCACCGTCGGCGACATCAACTTCACCCTAAAGGAATACTAATGGATACCAATCACTACATCCGAGAACGAGAAGCCTACGACTACATGGAAGACCCATCGTACGTCGAAACGCAGATCATCGACCGCATGGAATACTGCGCCGACGAAATGCTCACCATCCAAACAGTAACTAAAACCATGATCCAACAGGCACTACTTCGCTGGGGCATTATGGTCGAACAGGGCAACATCGTGCTGGACATCCGCGTGACCGAAGCAGAGGAAGCGATCACTTGGATCGACCACGAGCGACAGCCGGTGAACTACAACGCCATCGCGCAACACGCGCGAGGTTCGGCGATGACATTCTCACACTCCAACCAGAACTGTACTGTCGGGATGCACATTCACTCGCCCGGTATGCAGATGACCATCAGGCCAAAACAGGAGAACTAAACAATGGCTACAACCATACACCTATCCGGCTATGAATACGAGTGGGCGGCACACGTCGGCATCCGCCGCATGATCGCCCGACAAGGAAGCAAGCCAGCCTCCCACTACGCCGACAACGCACGACTAGAAGATGAACTAAAAGCAACCATCGCCACCTGCTGCTGCGAACTAGCCGTGGCTAAGGTGACTAACCGATACTGGGGTGGTCACGTCTGGGACGCGCGCGACCACGACAAGCACAAGAAGATCGCAGACGTTGGCATCAACACCGAAGTACGCCGCGTCCGCGAAGAAGGCAAGCCGTTCGCTGTCCGCTCAGGCGACGTAGACATGGACCGGCTCATGGTCGCAGCATACGCAGAGGCACCCGACTATCGGACTGTCACCGTCTACGGCTACATGAGCGCAAACGACGCTTGGATTCTCGGCGAGCCATCCTCGTTCGACCCAGACCACACACGCTACACACCAGTAGACGTACTCCAACCACTCTAATGGAAGAACGTATCTACAAACTTGGCACACTCGTGTCAGTAGATAGAGTCAAGCCGCGCAACAAGTACAGCGGACGAGAACCGTACGGAAGTTTCTACGCACCAGAAGATAAGCCCTACTACAAGGAAGGGAACGCTTGGCACAGCATCGTAGACCACAAGCCATCACACGGATACGAACTACCCAACGGCATGTTCGTTCCACTGGACTACTGGGATCTACTCAGTCTGACAATGGTCAAGGAACTAGGTAAGAACAAGGGCATGGTGATCGACCCCACAGACACACGGTGGCGCAGATACCTACCACCACCACTCGTCTGGATACAAAACCCATCGGGCAATCGACCCGCATGGAACAGGGACACAATCGTCAGGCACTTGGAACGTAAAGAAGAAATCAAAAACCACCAACACAAGAAGGCACGAAATGATTGAGTACATCGACAGCCAAGACCTCCCCGACGCACTGCGCATCGCAGCCCTACGGGACCTGCACACCGAACTACGCACACCACCAGCCAGCCTCGTGGAACAGAAGCCCAAAGGTGGGACGATGCTGTCATTCGTGGGACACGCAGCAGTGACAGAGATGCTGCTACGCCACGACCCCCTCTGGTCTTGGACTCCCTACGCAGTCAGCCCTATGAGTGGCGAGCCACTGATGGACAGGGACAGCAACGGGCGACCCATCGGCATGTGGATCAAACTCACAATCTTCGACCACAGCCGCGTCGGGTATGGCAGCGTCGAAGTAAACGAGCGTAAGCAGGACGGCGATCTTATCAAGGAGATCATCGGTGATGGCATCCGCAACGCAGCGATGCGATTCGGCATTGCCCTCAACCTGTGGAGCAAGAGTGACCTTGAGTCCGCAGCCCAGCCCCCATCCGCAGCCGACCTCGTGATGGAGCAGGCAACGAAGTGGACCCCCCAACAACGAGATAAGATCAAACAGATTCTAAAAGCACACAACATCATTGACGACAATGCCACGACGTTTACCTCGTTCGCGGAGCAGGTCAGCAAGCACGAGTCCGTCGCCAAGGACGTAAAGGCTTGGGCGCTCGCCAAGGAAAAGACAGAAAAGAAAATCGTCAAAGACCTAGAGGAGATCGCAACCAATGAGTAACCTACCCAAGCAAGACGACGACGGCATGGCGTTCGTGTCGCACAGCCAGATGAATAAGTTTCGGATGTGTCCGAAGGCGTACGAGTTTCGCTACGTCGAAGGCATCCCGAGCATCATGCCGGGTAAGGTCATGCTGGGCAGCGCGTTCGACAAGGCAGCGAACGTTATGAACGAAGCGAAGATGGACAAGTCCGAGGACGATGCGCTAGACGTAGCCGTCGATGCCATGGAAAAGTACATGGATGATCCCGGAGAAGACTTCGACTACACCGACATCGCAGAAGATGATCGGGTAAAAGATAAGATGATCGAAGCAGCCAACGAGTACGCCGACGGGTATCTGCAAACAGCGAACCCGGTCGCAGTGCAACATGAAATCAACTATAAAATAAAAGATGACGTTACCCTGACCGGGTACATCGACCTAGTAGAACTGTGTTACAACAGCGACTCTCCACTGCCCGGACAACTGATGGTCACAGACATCAAGACAACACGCAAAAAGACGAGCGGCAAGTACACCTTTTCCAAGGCCGCCATCGACGACCAACTGAGCGTCTATGCCCTTGGACTGGACATGCAGGATCTCTCCCTTCCCGTAGCCGCGCGGGGATGGGTAGTCGCCGACGTGGGCAGGAAGACTCCGGGACGAATCGAAAGCGTCCATGTCGTAGACCACAATCAAGAAAGGACAGATAAGATAACAACTAATAACATACTTGCCACCGTCAGCCAGATGGAAGCAGCCTGCGAGACTGGCCTATTCCCACCATACGGACGACTCAGCACATGGCTATGCTCAGAGAAGTTCTGCGGGTACTACTCCCGTTGCGAGTACGGCCTAAGCGCACGAACAACAACGCCATTCGGGAACATCTAACATGCTCGGCGACGCATCCAGCGTCCTGCTCACAATCCTCGTCGGAGGATTCGTCATCCTTGTAGTAGGATATTTCGTGTTCGTCCTGCTCGCAGTGGCACTACAGACGCTATGGTATGCGTGTATGGCAATCCCGTCAGCACTCATCCAAGCCCACCATGAACGGAAGGAAAACAAATGAACAGTGTATTCATCATCGGGAACCTCACGCGCGACCCGGAACCCAACGGCGTAGCGATGAAGTTCAGCATCGCACACAACAAGAAGTGGAAGGACAAGACAGGAGCGGAACAGGAGAAGACCAACTACATCCGCTGCGTCGCGTTCGGCAAGACCGGCGAGATCGCATCCCAGTTCACCAAGGGAATGCGCGTCTGCGTCGAAGGAGAACTCTCCTACTCGCAGTGGGAGAAGAACGGACAGAAGCGCGACAGCATCGAAGTGATCGCCAACCGCGTCTACTCGTTCGGTTCGCGCTCCGAAGAAGGTAGTGGTTCAACTCCTGCACCAGTATCCGCACCAGTCGGAGACAGCGACATCCCGTTCTGAGATGCGCATCATCCTGTCCTGCGCAATCACTGTCGCCACCTTGGGGTTACTCCCGGTGGCGGCAGACGCGCTAACAAGACCAGCACCACGAGCAGCACAACAAGCCGACACGCCACCAGAGTACTGGATAAAAACTGCACTTGAGATCGGAAAGTGCGAGCAGCCCAGCGGACGCAAGGGCGCATGGGCAGGCATCGCTTGGAAGAACGAGAAGAACTATAGTTTTCTCGGCGGCATGGGAATGACTCTCCAGAACTGGGGAGACTTCAAGCGCAAGGGACAACCCGAACGGATGAGTGACGCCACCCCGATGGAACAAGTCTGGAGCGCGTGGCGTTTGTACAAGTGGGCAGAAGAAACATATCCCGGCTACGGATACACAGCGTGGGTGTGCAGCGAAATAATTGGGTTCCGTGGCTTCACGCGGAGCCACCAGTGGAAATAGACCTAGAACAAATCATTGGTCTGGTCGTAGTAATACTCATCGCAATAGCACTGGACAAAACAAAATGACAGACACCACGGAACAATGCGAATGCCCCCTCTGCCTGACAGAGAGACTGTTCCCCGAACACGAATCCCCACGCGACCGCAACCCAATGATCGTCGGCATCGACGTAAGCACAAAGTACATCGCGCTCGGCATCATCCCAGCGATGGGGAAACTAGACGACGTTTCATCCTTCGGCTTCATCATCGAATCAAAGAAGCAGCCACAACGATGCTACGAAGTGGCAGAGAAACTAGGCGCACTCCTAGGAGTCATCGACTGTAGCGTAGACATCACGTCCGTAGCAATCGAAAGCCCAGTAGGGTTCGGCGGCAAACTACTCCCCATCGTAGGAGCAGTAAGCGCAGTGACCGGAACCACGACAGAGTGGTACACGCCAAGCCAGTGGCACAGCGTACTCGCCAGAGAACTCACCATCCCAGCAGGCGACGCACCCCGGAAGGAACGCATCCACCTAGCCCTCTCAGACCACCTGCCAATCTCGCCAGAGTTCTGGGAATCAACGAACGAAGACTGCCGCGACGCGCTCGGTATCGCACTAGCGCACCGCATCGAAACTCTCGCAGCCATCGGCGACCTGACCGACGAAGACCGCGACTGGCTGGCATCGCATGGATGAGGCGTACCGCAACAAGATCGTCGGCGCACTAGCGGACGAAGCGATAGAGCGAGACAAGAAGAAGGGAATGATTATTGATAACCTTGCTGGCTTCCGCAAGTACAAGGTAACCCGCATCGAAGCCCACGCCAACGAAGACCCGAGTTGGCTGATCCAGCAGGGCGACCGCATGTTCGGCGCAACCCAAGCACCCCTAGGCTTCCGATCCTGCGCACGATGCAGCGCACCACTACAGCCACGCGCATCGTTTGAGTACAACGGAAAGGACTACTGCGACCTCGGCTGCGCAGAAGGCACAGCAGTAAACATCAGTTACGCGGAGTTCAAGGCTAACGTCAAAGCCAAGGGGTTTGTGACGGGCAGACGCCTAGAGATCATCGAAGGACAACTAGAACTAGGCGCAGAATTTATCGTCACTTACGAGGATGTTCTCCGCAACGAAGGCAAGAAGTACATCAAGGAAGTAGAGCCGGTGGAGGTTGAAGATGACACAGGATTCTAGGGTACGCATGATGGTAGCGGATGCGTTAGATGCAGCGAAGCATGACGCGCAGAAACAAATCCACTACGTCCTCATCAGGGAGAACCTGAACATAGAACTGATGGAACGTTACGACATCGGTTCAGAAGAACACGACCACGAGTGGCTCAACTGGGACGAAGAACTCTTCATGGAAAACTACAAAGAAGAAGTCTACGACATGATTCTCTACACAGCAATGAACATCGTGCGCACAGAGATGGCTCGCAAGTATGGAGGAAACTCGTCAACGTCTTACAACGAGGCTAGACTGTTGTCATGCGAAGAGAGCAAGACGGACATCGACGGCGTAGGATGAAGCCCCACTCTGACGGGAAGATCAGTACGCCGAACTGTGTCTGCGAAGACGACTGCGAGTTCCCATGCTGGCAGCGCGTAGGAGTTACTCCTCCGTGTGAGGCTTGCGGTTGCGATGTAAGCCTTGACTCTCCATACGACGACGCGGCGTAGTATCAACACCCTCGCCAATATCTAGGCGAATCATGCGCTGCGCATCACGAAGCAACTCGTCCGCAGCCCAAGGCTGATCGGCAACCATCCGTTCGCGCGCCCGGAGAATCAACTGATTCAACTTGCGCAAGTCTTTGGTGTCCACGCTACACGCGCGAAGACCAAGAACCCTGACCGCGCAGATACCCAGCAGCAACAGCCACAATCAGGGTAATGGCGGATGCAACATCCGTAGGCACGTCAACGCCAACCAGCCCGAGCGCCCACACCAGCACAATCGTAACGGCACCAGCAGCAGCGGCAGCAGAAATCTTAGGGTTAACGTTCATCAGATCATCACCTCGTAGTTGACATCAGGACTAATTGTAGCGGCACCCGGCACACCAGTAGGACGAGTCAGGGTAGGGATGATCTTAATAACAGGCGGACCACTCGTAGCCGCACCACGCTTGCGGAAACCCTTGGTCTCCTCCCAAGTATCGTGCGTCTCACCATAGTCACAGTTCGTCCAGCCCTGCTTGTACGTCCCAGTATGAGCAACGACGCGGAGCCACTCGCGGACACCAGCCCGCTCAATCTGTAGCGACTGTAGAACTTGTGCTACACGGTCATGCGAATGCCCACGAAGAATAACGTCAGCGTCAGTGTACGAAAGTTCCAGTTCCATCTGATTCAACTTCGCACCACTACGACGACCAGCCTGCCAACCATGCGCAGCGTCAATGACAGTTACCGCCTGAGCGCCCCCAGCCTTACTTGTCTCGCGCTCCCACTCCACCCGAACGAACCCGCCATAGCCTAGGTACTTCGACTGGATACCAAGCAGCGCACAAATCTCATTACCAATCTCACGATCAGTATGCTTGCGCACAGTACGCTCATGGTTGCCGGAAAGCCAAGCCCAAATCTTATCCTTCACCGGGTCAAACAGTTCGACATCATGATCGACCGTCTCACTGATAACGCCACCCTCATGGTGCATCGCTTCAATGTAGCGTTGACTCCACATGCCAGCAGCGAAGCGCGGGTCACGATGCGTGATGCAGTCACCCGAGTCGCCCATAAAAATGATACGAGCATTGGGGTCAGCGGCAATCTTGATAAGGTCACTCTTAAGAGAAGCCTCGTCTACATCGACAGCACCGAGGTGCGTGTCGCCAATCGGATATAGGTTGATGTGATTATCTTTAACAGAGAACTTTTCGGCTACACGAATAACGCGCATTGAACCCCCAAGGATTTGTTCTGTTTAATTACTATTTGATTACACGCACAAAAGCGATAACAGTAGACAGATTTCGGGATTGAACCTGAACCTCGCCACCATTAGAATAGTCCGATGCGGAAGTATTACCTTCGATGGTAGTAAAGTTACCATTAGCATCCACCGGAGTTAGCACAATACCGACGTGATTCGCCACGCCATCCTGCTTCCACGAGTAAAGAACAATGTCGCCCCTTACTGCGTCCCTAGAGGAAACAACAGACAAACCATTCTTCTGCTGTCGTGCGTCAGCAAGCATGAAGGGGCAGTACGCCCACCGCTCACCGCGCGCGAACGCCTTACTGCCAGCCTTCACGAAACAGTACGTCACGAACATCGCGCACCACGGACCGATGATTCCGTACCAGTCAGAGAAGAGAACCCGGTTCGATCCGGCGGGTGACTCCTTCACGCCGATGTACTCACGCGCCACGCTAATGACTGTCGCGGATAGTGGCTGCTTCCTTACGCGCCGCTTCGCGCGAATCTTCATAGCAATAGTCTGCTTCAAGGTACCGTTAAGGAAACGATCCAACTGTGTACCGTACGTCGGCTTGATGTTCGACTTTGCGTAGCCAAGTTTGTACTTAGCCTCCGAGCAGGCGCGCCCAGTGAACTCGCCAAACACGCCATCAATTGCACCAACCCAAACGCCATACTCGTTCAGCATCTTCTGTGCGTACGTCACATGTACCCCGTGCATTGGCGGGCTAGTGATCGCAAGTGTCCTATACATTTAACAGTCCCACTTTCTTAAACTTTTATTGATCCGACTCGTTCGTTCTCATTAGTCTACCTCGTCGAACCAGAGATCAGGCTGATCCTCAGACGTGTAACTAATCGTCAACTCGTCACCACACGCGACATCCCTCAGCGTGACAAAGCGGAACGCATTGAACGGGTAACAAAAGTTAGAGACACTATCGACATCACCAATCGACCACATCTCATAGAAACAATTATTGTCAGACGAATGATTGAACAACGAGCCGACACCCATCGCAAACGCGAGCCGCGTCTCGTCCCATGTGAAGACATACCCGGCAATGTCCGTCTCGTTAATAACATTCAAGTCGTCCTTCTTTAGCAATAAGACGGGAGCGATATGAACGACAGTACCTTTCGGCAAGCCAGTAGAAGCAAACACGCCAGCACCATGCTTCGTGGACTGGTTCACATACACCATGTCACCAGCAATCAAACGACGTTCGGAAAGCATTACACGTTCCCCATGATGGTAGTTATAATCGCAGTCGCCACACTACCACACGCAACAAGCAGAGCGGCACGAGCATAGAAGTGCTTTCTCTCCGACTCGCGCAACTCCTCTTTCGCATCCCACTCCGCATTGTCCATCTCCAGTTTGCGAAGGCGACCATTCAAATCAGCGCGATACATGTGTACCTCTTGGCGCAACTTCTCAACAGCGTCATACAATCGGTCAACGTCAGAGGTCGTCATTACCGCAACCC
>Ga0114966_10000494_pt1 | contig 37633 bp, 36 predicted proteins | sample M_130207_XF_Meta_FD_87029 | JGI IMG/M metagenome (GOLD analysis project Ga0114966, IMG submission 87029) | Freshwater microbial communities from Lake Montjoie, Canada to study carbon cycling - M_130207_XF_MetaG | ecosystem: Environmental > Aquatic > Freshwater > Lake | place: Lake Montjoie... | reverse complement strand
GACCAGTGGACTTCCAGAATCAAAAATAATTAGCCCGGATACATTACATTTATGGCCACACATTGTTCAATTTAGTTATGTAATTTATGATACAGAATTAAATGAAATTACCGTATCAAGCGACGATATTATAAAAGTTGGTGACAATGTTGTTATAAGCAGTGAATCTATCAATTTTCATGGAATTACTCATGATATATCTAAAATAAAAGGAAAAAATTTAAATAAAGTATTGGATGTGTTTTGCAATCATTTAAAAACAGCGGATATATTAGTAGGACATAATATAATATTCGATATTCTAATGGTCAAGGTTGAATTGTTACGATTCATTTATGATACTATTGCTGAAGAACATCAAATTAAAAATTATAAAAATAATTTACATTTCATCACAAATTTCACGAATATATATTGCACCATGCAAAACACAATAGAATTATGTAGTATTAAGAAAATTGACAAATATGGTAAAGAATATAACAAATACCCCAAATTGAGTGAATTGCACCAGACATTATTTCATACGATTCCGAATGATTTGCACAATTCGTTTATTGATATTTTAGTGACGTTGCGTTGTTTTATGAAGTTGAAATATGATGTAGATTTGAATAAAACATGCGGTCAATTTATAGAGAAAACAAAACATAGTCAGCAATTCTAAAATCTATAAAAATTAAATAAATTTATACTGTGATAATCGTTATAAATTTATTTTTTTCAACGTCATCCTTAAGGGTTGGACACGTCATTCTTAATGTTTGGCTCCACGTTTCTACTACGTAGTGAAAAGTGTGTTTGGCTCCACCTTTCCTAAAGGTGGATATTAAGCAGAGCAACTCTCACATATTTCATCTCTTTCGCTGCTATCATCTTTTTTTTGTTCTGGCTCAATCGTAAATTGTTGTGCTTGATGTTTGGCCTTTCTACGCAAATAGTAAATCCCTGTCTTCAGCCCTTGTTTCCAAGAATAAAAATGCATAGAGGTCAATGAGTTATACGTTGGGTCTTCTAACCACAAATTCAAACTTTGACTCTGACAAATATACGCGCCTCTATCAACCGCCATATCGATTAAATGTTTCATAGGCATTTCCCAAACAATTTTGTATTTATTTCTAATCTCTTCTGATAACATCGATAATTGTTGGACAGAACCCTTATTTGCTATAATATTATTTTTAATTTGTTCGTTCCAAAGGCCAAGTTGAATGAGTTCCTTCATTAAATATTTATTTACCACCACAAATTCCCCTGCCAATGTGCGGCGACTATATAAATTACTTGTAATTGGTTCAAAACACTCATTGTATCCGAGAATTTGAGACGTAGATGCAGTGGGCATAGGCGCAATTAATAGCGAATTTCTTATTCCATGTTGAATAATTGACTCTTTCAAAAGGCTCCAATCATAACGGCCTGGTACTGGCTCTTTACCCCATAAATCAAATTGTAAAAGTCCTTGTGAAGCTGGTGAGCCGTCAAATGAACTATAGGGTCCGTCTTGTAGTGCCAATTCATTACTTTTTTCTAAAGCGGCGTGGTAAATAGTTTCAAAAATAAGTTTATTCACTTCCTTTGCTTCGTCTGAATGAAAGGACAAATTCATTAAAATAAATGTATCGGCTAATCCTTGTACACCAATACCAATAGGACGGTGTCTAAAATTACTTGTTTTCGTTTTTTCAGTAGGATAAAAATTAATATCAATGACGCGATTTAAATTATTGGTTACCACTTTGGTCACGTAATGCAGTTTCTCGTAATCAAATTCTTTGGTGGCTTCATTTACAAAAGCAGGTAGTGCAATACTGGCCAAATTACAAACAGCCGTCTCTTTATCGTCTGAGTACTGCACAATTTCGGTGCATTGTCCAGTGATTATTCCATTAAAAATCCCCATATGTTTTTTGGGTTCATTGAAACAATAAGTATCATCCATACGATTATTATTTTCAACCTTTAATATTTTAATGAATTGTTTTGCATTTCTAGCTGGTTTATTACCACTCATTTTTAGTCTTTTTGGAGAAAAACCCAACTGTATCAAATCATATAAATCAAAAGAGGTTATTAATAAACGGTAAATAGGTTTAACATTAAAATATTTATGACCACCTTTACCATCTGGTAAATAGCTTTTTTCTCGATTTTGCGATAATTTAATTTTTGGATTTATTCCGCAAGTTTGTAGTAGTAATTTAACGTTTTGTAAAAACTCGTAATTTATTGACGATACTTGTAATTGTTCATTTTCACCGTTTTTGCAAATAGAACCATCTGCGTCACAATAACCAGCAAACCAATCTAGTTTATCTTTTATCGAACAATTATGTGAAGGTGTTTCAAATTTTTCGGCAATATCAAGTGGTAAATTTAACACATATCGGCCAGTGTTTTCAGTATATGTTCTGTAATTCATATGTGACAGTAATGCCTTTTTATCTCCATATAAATAACTCATAGGTTTTTTGCAATAAGACTTTGCTTGGCAAGGTATTCCATCTTCTAAATCCACATTATTATTTAATAAATAATCTTCTGTTTCATAATCTATATGTCGTTTACAAAAGAAATGGCCGTTTAATGCTTTAAATTTACACGGGGATTCTTGATTTTCACTAATATTCCCATATGTACCATCGCCGCAAAAAAACCCATGTGTATAAGGATGTAAAAATGTATCGCACCCATCGACGCAAGGATAATCACATTTAATTAATTTGTCGTCAGGACGTAAATCTTTTGCTTCGACCATTTTAACTGAATTTTCTGAATACGTTTCCTGAATATAAAATTTATGATATGGAGTGCAACTTAGTTTTGACCCATCGTCTGTGTATACATCAATTAATTCTTGGTCTTCGCCTGTTTTTACAATTTCAACAGTTGAAAACTCTTCTCCATTCCAAACGTCTACTGTTTGACCAACCATATCTTGTATTGCGATATGTCCAGTTTTGGTAAGAACTAGCGTTTCAGGGGCAACACATAAATTTGAACTTTTAATAGTTCCGATGTTTTTTTGGTTCGATTTTTCATTGCAAGCATCTTTATATAAAAGATAAGGTGTACCTGTTTCCATTTGAGCGTCCAAAATTTTAAACCATAAATCGCGCGCATTTACTGTTTTTCTTGCTTTACCATCGCGTTCATATTGCTCATAAAGGTCTTTAAATTTGTCACCATAATTGTCAGACAGTCCAGGACATTCGTGCGGACAAAATAGTTCCCATTTAGCGTTATTCTTTACACGTTCCATAAAAAGGTCTGGAAGCCATAAAGCGTAAAAAAGGTCGCGCCCTTTTAATTCTTCGTCTCCGTGGTTCTTCTTCATTTCTAAAAAGTCTTCCACGTCTGCATGCCAAGGTTCCAAATAAATAGCAAACGAACCATTACGTTTTCCAGATTGATTTACATAACGCGCGGTGCTATTATACACACGAAGCATAGGAACGATACCATCCGTTTTACCGTTGGTCCCTTGAATATGCGAATCTTTTGCTCGAATATTGTGAATATGCAGACCTATTCCACCAGAATATTTCGATATTTGTGCGCAATCCTTTAAAGTATTATATATACCTTCGATACTATCGTCTTCCATAGCAATCAAATAGCAACTAGATAATTGCGGTCTAGGCGTTCCTGCATTAAAAAGGGTGGGAGTCGCATGTGTAAAGAATTTTTGCGACATTAAGTCGTAGGTTTCCTTTACGAAAGTTAACATCTCTTGTGGTTTGTTTGCATGTAAATTGCCATGAATACCTACCGCAACGCGCATCCACATATGCTGAGGGCGTTCAACAATTTTATTATTAATTTTAAACAAATATGCGCGCTCTAATGTTTTAAATCCAAAATAATCAATATAATAGTCTCTATTATGGTCAATCATTGCATTCAGCTTTTCTGCGTAGCGATTGGTAAATTCCCATAATTCTTGGGATACCAGTGGTTTATTCTCGCCTTTATAATTTGTAAAATTATATAAATCCCTCATAACATTAGAGAAATTGTTATCCGTATTTTTTTGGTGATTTGAAATAATAATACGTGCGGATAATATGGAATAATCTGGATGGTTTGCCGAAAGTGCGGCGCATTGTTCGGCGGCTAATTCGTCTATTTTTGCAGTAGGTATTTTATCGTATAACTGGTCAATCACCTTCATTACAAGGGAAGAATAATTAATATGTATATTTGCTTCCTGACCCAGTTTTTTTACGCGTTCTAATATTTTATCAAATGCCACATCCTGCAATTCACCATCACGTTTCGTTACACGCATTTCTGTAGAAGTTTCCATTATTATATAACTTTGTTTCTTATGTTTAAACCTGTTTTATTTAAAATATGCAAAAATGTTATATTCAAAATATGCAAAAATGTTATATTCAAAATATGCAAAAATATTATATAAAATATAATATATATGAATCAAATTGTATTTTTATCACTTATTTTAGTATTAGCTATAGGATTACCATTATTTTTTAAAATTTCAGAATCATTTAAGAAAATAGAAAATTTTTCAAATTATACTTTAGATAATGCAAATGGTAATTATCCAGCAGCTCAAACGGAAGTATTAGTGCAAGACATTTATCCTGCCATTGGTAAAAATGCGATTTCAGATAATGATGCAAGTGACATATGGTGGCAATATCCAATATTCGAATTAGGTTCTTATAAACAAATCACAAATAATATTAGATATCCAGATACACCCGATGAAGGAACATGTATGCCTGCTTCCATGTGTGGTGCTTTATATCATATGAGATTCCTAAAAACTAACTATGTAGAGCCATTACCACAAGTCAACCCAGAATGCGGAACACGTGTAGGTTATTTCGATACCAGTGTCAATTTACTACCATTTAGAACCAATATGCAAAATATATTATACTAGGCAAAGCGAAGCGACGGATAAAAGCGAAGCGACGGATAAAAGCGAAGCGACGGATAAAAGCGAAGCGACGGATAAAAGCGAAGCGACGGATAAAAGCGAACTTGTATTCTTGCATATTCCATTTTTCTTTTTACTCGACGTAACGAATAAATAAAATTATATATATATATATATATATATATATATATAATGGAGGACAACAGTATTCAAATTTTTATTGTATTTCATAAAAAGATTTTTGATGAATGTTATGAAAATATACCACACGATATTCTTTATAAATATTTTACATTTTTTGCAGTGAATAAAAATATAGAAAAACACTACACACAAAATAAATATAAAATTATTAATGAATGGGAATTACCTATTTATGATAAAACATTTCAAGAGAGGGGGTATAACGAAAATTCAGCAATATACCATGTATACACTAATAATTTACATAAAGATTACAAATATATAGGTTTTTTTCAATATGATATGAAATTTAATGATAATATAATAGAGTTTTTTAAAAAAAATATAACTCAAACACCAACCTTATTTAGTGTTGGTTGCCATGATTTTAATTTTTGTAGTTATAGAACATGGAATGAGCCCAATACACTTAATTATATAATTAAAGATTATGAAAGTTTTTATAAAAAATCATTCAATAGGGATTATCAATATCCATTGTATAATAGTTATATTATTTCAAATGAAATTTATGAAAAAATAATGCAATGGATTATTCAATTATACGACAAAATATATCCTTGGTGTATTAAAAGACCTAATCGTTCTCATTTTGGTCATATTGGAGGAATATATGAAAGAATTATGGCTTATGCCATCGGAGAAGAAAATTTACAAAATATAAATCTAAATATATCACATGACCATAAATATAAAAAATTATCATATTAAAATAACATCGAAGTTAGAACGAGTAAAATACCCGTTGCTATAAATTCTCATTACCCGCTAGTGTCTACCTTAATTATATTTGTAAATTTAAGTAGACAACCTTGCTCTTTTTCAATGAAAGGTTTCAACGCGTCTTTCCTCTGTTTTTTTGCAGGTGCTCTGTGTTCGTAACCTGATACTCTTTCTTCTTCGATTATTTTCCATACTTTTTCCAATTGACCAACATTATTTTTAAACCATTCTTTATTTCTCAACACCAGTACACAACTGAGTTTCTCAAGCTTCCAATAAATAAATTTTAAAAAGGTATAATTATATGGTGCGGACTCGTATTTTTCCAATTCTGTTTCCTCCCATAGTTTAATATCTTGTTCACTTGTTATATCAAGCGGTTTATATTTATAAAATGGTTTACCTTCTTTGGTATGAAAATATAATATAATTCCTTTTGTTTTGTTATCTAAAGAAATACACAATTCTTGTTTCAAATCCTGATTTCGCGTATCATTCATAAATGATTGTTCATCTGGATATTCGGTAAATTTCGTTTCTAGAAAGTCACATTCATCCAAATCACACACTTCCATTTGCAATTGCATTTGTATCCAATATTCTTTCTTTGGAATACCATTGATATCACGACTTACTACATTTTTAATTTCCAGCATGCGCCCATAACGTTCTGATTCTTTATTCACGATAATACCATCAGGCGATGCGCCTATAAATTTATAGTTAGGGTGTTGAATGCAGCCGAAATCCTCCACTTTTGTTTTAAAATCGTCTTCATACATCATTACTGTTAATGGCTCGTATTTTTGCCCCCAATGTAACGGCGTATTTGTATTTACCATTTTAATATCTTCTTCGTCATTTACAACTTTTAATGGTTGACATTTTTCGTAAATTAATTGGTTGATTGCTAGTTGTGATTCAAATGCTTTCCAGGCGTTACTCGCTGTTATTAAATTCCATCGAAATTGATACCATGCGTCGGTTCTTTGAACAGGTTGAGGAATATTCCTTAACGCTTGTATTTTATTTTCAATCATAGATAGTTCTGTATCGTCATATTTAATTTCTATTGTTTGATATTTGAGTTTATCTATAGAATCGTTACTGCATCTATCAGGATAAAAAACGGTAATGAAAAGTTGAAACGCATCTTCCAATAGTTCATCCATATCATCTTGAATATCGTCACTGTTTATCCATATTGCGCTTTCAATATAATCTTCTATTTGAATATAGAACAACTCCTTTATTTCTTCTAGTAAAATATCATGAAAATCAGGTTCAGAAATAACGTGCGGATTACATGATATATATTCATCCATCAAATATAAGGCTGTTTCCACCAATTCAACCGCATACTCTTCGGTAAATATATATGGATGGTCTTCAAAATCTAGTAGATTGGTAATGTCTTCCAAATCTTCTAAATCAGATAGCAACATTGTTTATTAATATAACTATATATAATAGACCTATGTGTTTAATATTATTACCATAATAATATCAAATTGTATAAAATTGTATCAAATTATATTTCGTTATCAGTATCGGAATCATTCATTGTTTCGGCTTGATTTATTACTTTATTTTTAATGCTTCCGTGACTCTTTTTAGGAGCCAATGATTTTAGAGTGGATATTCTTTTATCTACATTTTTTAATGTGAAGTGTTTTTTGGATTTAGTGTATAATAATGCCGGAATGTCTTTCACAATACCATTCACTTTATCATAAACAACATCCTTCACTCTTGATAATTTTTTTTTGTCAAGACTATCTTTTAAAAATACAGTTAATAGCGTGGCTTCATCTTGCTCTAAGGTTTTGTCCTTACAATATGTTTCTGCAAATTCTAATAGTTTTTTAGTCTTGATTGTTTTATTTAATTTACACCAAGGTTCATTACTATTATTTTTTTTCTCATCTTCCAGAAATTTTTCCAGGTTAGAAAGGTCGTTTGATGATTTTGTTTCGTGTAATGGAGCACCTTTTAATAACATTGTTTTATATTTAATATTTTTAAGCTCTTGACATTCATCAACTTCTATCATATTTACTTCCATTTATATATGAATATATAAAGTTAAGTTTAACTCAATTTCACAAAATATATATATATTATGGAACTTTTATGTAGGTTTACAAAATATACAGTTAAATAGTAAATTTAACTATATGTATATTGTATATGGACGATTATTCAAAAAAGATAAATATAACAGGCACGAACAACAAATATAAAATGAAACACTTAGCAAATGCAGGACAAGAAAAAAATGTAAAAAAGAGGGTGTCAACGGATAAGTGGAGTTTCGCGGTCGAACATTACGCTTATGAAAATCAAATGAAAATGATAATAGACATTTCAAACAATCACTTAGATTCTCTCGACAATGTATCAAAAATTGCTGTACAAGAAATAAATAAAAAAATATCGAGTTATAAACAACAGGATAAATTGAAAAAAACAATGTGTGAAGAAGAATTTATAACATTTGAATCTATAATACATAAAATGATAGAATGTGAGTTGAAATGTAGATATTGCAAATCAGAAATGAATGTGTTATATGATATTTCGAGAGAAATGAAACAATGGTCGGTGGATAGGTTTGATAACGATAAAGGACATAATATTACTAATTATCATTTGGCATGTTTAGAATGTAATTTAAAAAGAAGAAGAAGAACGGACGAAAAATTTTTATTTACCAAACAACTAAATATCATAAAACAAGATTACACCGACTGAAAAGAACAAAAGAACAAAAGAACAAAAATAAGTTTATTCATAATATTTTTAACATAGTCTATTATTATTGCTATGGAATGGAAATGGACAAAAGGAGAACCATATGAAAGGTCTAGAAGATTAAAACACGTACAAGAATTAGAGAATAAACAATTTAGCAAAGATATGGATTCATCAGCATACACATCGTCTTTAAACTACGATGAAAATACGTGGGAAATATTGAATCAAACCATCGCAAATCCAGGCTTTAAAGTTTCAAACAAGAGGGAAGAATTAGATACAAAAATATCTGATAGAGATATGGTTCAACAAATAGGATTTAACCCGTTTTTAGGTGAAACGAATTATGTAAATGACGTATCCATTAGAGACCAATTTTTGAAACCAATGAATACTACACAGGGGTCAACCAGAGCAAGTGCAAATGTAGGTGAATAAATAATTTATATATTATAAACTATTTATACTGTTTATGCTAATGATTTAGAACACATTGTGTATAATAATCTATTCACAAAATATGCCATAAATGAATTAAACAATAATAAAACACCGCTTACAAAAATTCTAAAATTTAATTTAGTATAATTTTTAAAGATGAATAATATTTCAACAAATATGGTAAACATTAAAACAAAGAAAAAAAGCACTGTAAAAATTTTAAAATAAACGCATGCTTCTTTTGTCAAAGGACCAAAAAATCTAGTCGTAAAATCTGACATTATATATATTATATAGGTTAAAAAGTTTTTATTAAAATAAATTATATAAACAAACAAAATAACAAAATAACAAATAGTGTATATAAATATTTATCATATAATCACTTAAAAAACTTTTTTAGTATTTAAACATAATGAGTGTTGCGGCTAATTATACTACACAAAATGAATTGTTGCTAAATAATTTAATGGATTTTTATAAAAATGAAAATTATTTAACTAGGATGCTTAAAATAATTACTGGAGAATCAAAAATTTCACTCCGTATTGTAGATTGGTTTGCGACGAATTATGCCAAAAAAAACTACACACTGTATCCAATTTCTACAACAAATGGTGACACCATAAGATTTAAAGTATATTTCGATTACAAGCTCAAATTGAAAGCATACAGCAAAAAAAGATTCGACCCGTTTTGCCGCTGGGATAGGATAAGCATTCCGTATAAGAATGGAACAAGTATTGAGACCACAATCGGACAATTGAATTTTTTTAAATGGGGCCTTGAAAATAAGGTGATTGATTATATCGAAGAAAATTATGAAACCATCGAAAAGGACATGAATAATCGTAACAGTACTTCCAAAAGAAAGGAAACCGTTGTAGACAATTCCAAGACGCGAAAAAAGAGGGAAGAATTATCTATTTCCGCTACAAAAAGCATCAAAAAAGAAGAGGTCGAAATCGTGGTCCAGTTTCATTAGGCGGTTGCTTTTGGTTGTTAAAAACTAAACCATTTTATAAATAATAACTTAAAGACACATATTATTTATATGTATATGGAAGAAATAGATATAGTTTCTTTAATTGAAAATAATCCTGTAACAAAGTTGTCAAAGGATTATAATGTAAAATTGCTTGTTAAAATAAAAGAAACTTTTTCTGATTTTGAACAACAGTTATTTTTATCCAGTTTTTATTGTTACTTAAACTGTGACCCACTAAACGATTTTGTGATTGATTTAGATAATATTTGGAAATGGTTAGGGTTCAGTCAAAAAGTAAATGCAAAAATGTTATTAGAAAAACAATTTGTTATTGATAAGCATTATACCAAATCGCTTTTGTCACAACAAAAGCAACAATCTCACTCAAAAGGAGGTCACAATAAAGAAATATTTATGTTGAATATAGATACGTTTAAAAAATTTTGTCTTAAAGCTGGAACAAAAAAAGCAGATGAAATCCACGATTACTATATGAAGTTAGAAAAAATTATTCAAAATATTTTGCATGAAGAATGTAGTGATATAAAAATCCAATTAGAACAAAAAAATAAAGTAATCGAAAATCAAATCATACAATCTGAAAAAGAGAAGGAAAAATTAAAAGAAGATGTTCTTCTGGAGCAATTTCCGTTGAATACACAATGTATTTATATCGGATTAATTGATAATAAGACATTAGGAAAACCAAATAGTAAAATGTATCACGAAAGTTTAATTAAATTTGGTCAAAGTAATAATTTGACGGAGAGAGTAAAATGTCACAAGAACACCTACGATAATTTTAGATTATATGCGGCGTTTAAGGTAAAAAACAAAATAGAAATTGAAAATGCTATTAAAAAACACGCAGAATTAAAAAATAGGTTACGTTCCATAATAATAAATGATATTTGTTATAGAGAACTCATTGCACTTGATGACGAAAAATTCAAAATTGAAAAAGTGGAAGAATACATAAAAGATATCATTAAAGAGAATGAATATAATATTGAAAACTACAATTTATTACTCAAAAAAAATGATGAATTGCAAAATGAAATATATAAATTAAAGGATGAATTGGAAGAAAAGGATAAAATAATAAAAAATAGCAATACTAAAATTCAAAATTTAGAACACGATGTTACTGATGAAATAAAACTTAAAATTGCAAGCAATTATACAATATGTAAATACGGATATTACTTATATGCGTACCAATATGAAAACATGAGATTTATTTGCTCTATTTCACGGCAAAAAGATTTTAATACCTTGAATAATACATTAGCTGGGTTACATCCCACAGGAGAAATGAAATATTTTGTTAAAACGTCGTATCCACTGAGTGAAAAAATAATGATGTTTCTTTTGAAACAACACAGTATATGTTTAGGTAACAATAAATTTGAATCTTCCTTGGAACATGTGAAACAAATCATAGATATTACCGTTCAATTAGAAAAACTACTATGTGAAAATGCGAATGATTTATCCAAGTTACAAAATATTTTTAACAATGAAATACCAATAAACGCCGAAATTTGTAATCCAGAGGTTCCTATCGTAAGAAAATCGAAACGCTCTATTGACCAAATAAATAAAGACACTGGAGAAATTATTGCTACCTATGAAAGCATAGAAGCCGCTGGTAGAGCTCTAGGACTAACTACAGGAACGGCTATTGGAATTTCTGTCAGAGAAAAAAGGATTTGCCAAGGATTTCTATGGAGATATTCTGGTATTTCCAAAGAAGAACAATTTAACGAACAACCAGTCATTAAAATTTGCTGTAGCACTGGAGAGAAAAAATCATTTAAAACGATTGCGGATGCAGCGAGGGATTGTAACATATCCGCACCTGCACTAAGACAACGAATTATTACTCAAGTGCATACAAATAACCATCACTGGATTTTTCATAAAGAAGCCACTCATTATACTAGTTAAAAATGAATGTAACCATATATGTAGCATCACGTCATGCGTAGTTGTTATTCTCACGACCGTGTGTTAGGCCTTATATTTTCAACGAGTGCAATATACACGTCCCATCCTCTATTATCTCTTCTTTGTACCATTCGTTCCTCCGTACCAGCACCCATTCTACGTAAAGGAAGGTTCTGAGTACTACAAGAATACCTAAATGTCCATTCTGGTCCAGGTGAAGTTGAATTAGGTGTTGCTGTGTAATCGATTACACCAGTAACATTGTTTTCATCATTTCTATTGGTTGTTGACGCATAACCTCCTCTAGTATAACGTTTCTTATTTGTTTTTCTAGAACGTTTAGAACGTTTAGAACGTTTAGAACGTTTAGAACGTATAGTTCTTCTCCGCGTTTTACTATTTTTCATACCTATAATATTATGTAATATTATTTTATCACTAATTATGTCTATTTCTGTATATTTTGTTATTCTGTATATTTTGTTATTCTGTATATTTTGTTATTCTGTATATTTTGTTATTTCTGTATATTTGTAAATTTATATCAATTACTTATAATTATTTAAAATGTAATTCAAATAATTATATATGGGGAATTCTCAATCATTACAAAAAATAAATTACGAAGATGTTCAATATGTCATTAAACATTCCGAGAACCACATTCTAATAAATACATTAAACGATGGGGAGCAGGAATGTCTAATACATAATACAGTAAATATCCATAAAGAAGTAGAATTGATTAACAAATTAATCAGACACGGAAATAAAGAAATAAAAATATTAATTTATGGACGAAATTGCAACGATGAAAAGGTATACATAAAATATAATCAATTGTATTCTCTCGGTTTCTATAATGTATATATTTATATGGGTGGGTTATTTGAATGGCTTATGTTACAAGATATTTATGGGGCCAACGAATTCCCAACCACAAAAAAAGAACTAGATATTTTGAAATATAAACCTAACAAGGTACTTAATGTCCAATTATTAGAATATTAGTGCAACTATTGGTCGTCCTTCTCGTGAAATAAAATATCGACTAATTATATTATGGAAAAAAAATCGCTCATACAAAATTTATTTGTATTTTGTTTATTTACAGCGTTATTATTAAGTTTTTATTTTTTTATCGACACACTAATATTTAAAAACAAAGAACATTCGCTTATTTTTAGCACCTGGCAGTTTCCTATGTTGCTGGCATTATTTGTAGATACTGTTTATGGTTTGTAATCCATAATCGCAATATTTGATAAATGGTCGGCGCGTTTATTTAGGTGTCGCAAAATATGTTCGTAATATATTTTTTCAAATTTACCTTCTAACTCCTTTGCCCTTTCATATAGTTCTATCAAGTTTGGCGAAGTGCATTGATAAATTCCTTTCATATGATTTATGACTAATTGACTATCTCCTTGAACATGTAGGCATTTTATGTTTAATTCGGCGGCTTGTTGTAAACCTAATATAACACCAGAATATTCGGCACGATTGTTGGTATCATTCACTCCTACAAAGAAACTTTGCGACCAAATTTCGGCGTCATTGTGATATATAACCGCACCAGCGCCGCATAGTCCAGGATTTCCTTTACTACATCCATCGAAATTCATTCTGTATGAAAATGGAGCACTTATATCAGTGTCTAAATTTAATGGTGGAAAAGGAATGAAACGGTTTGTTTTGATTTTTGGCAACATGTTCGGTTAGGTTTCTTTATTTGATAGATAATATTTTTATTTCAATTTTAAAAATATTATCGTTATTATCTTCTATATTATAATATATGGAGTTTGTTTATGTAGTTATGAATGGCACTGAGTGGGAAGATATCATTATATTTTTATCTAAGGAAGAAGCTATCACAGAATCTATTCATCGCCCTAAAAACAGAATTGAAATTTTTAGTAAAACTAGTACAGCTGGTTATATTCCTACTTATAATTATTATCAAAACGGAGAATTACATTTACACCCCTAAGGTCTAATACAGAAAAACATAAAAGAAAAAACAGTTTCTTATCACTATTTTACTCTATTATACCAATAACTCTTGCAAATTTTCTGCATTTTTTTTGGCTTTTTTGTGTAATTGTAAAGATTCTCTTTTTGCATAAGATGTGGTAAATAGTCGTTGTCGTCTCATTCGAAAGACACGTTTTTCAAATAATTTAAACGCTTCTTGTAACGCATCAAAGTAATCTGAATTGTTGCGATACATATCATACATTATACAACGGTCAATATCGTAGGCAGCTAATAAGTCCGCTTCACGCACAATATGATACGCTAATTGATATTCACCCATTTCAGGATATCCATTTGCTTTCACTTTTGAATAGGACATTGTTCCTATGATATTTCCCATTATTTCCAACTCGTTTGGCTGCATATATTGGGACAAATGTACTTGTAATCGTGCAATTCCGTCTTTTTCATCCATATATTTTTTATCACACATATCATGTCCAATTGCCGCCATATAAATAATTTCTTTATGTTTTTCTAGATATGGATGTTTAATGACTTCTTCGTCGTATATTTTTTTTGCATATCCAAATACTTCCATACTGTGTTTAAGCGCATGTGATTCGTCGATATTATAAATAGCGCTACTATCCATAACAAAATCGAAACAATGGTTTATTAAATTTATAAGAGATATTGATGTCGTGATTATTTTCATATTATAAAATATCTGGGATATTATAGTGTAGTACAATAAAAATAATTTATTTTATTGTATTCAATTTTATTTTTTTACACTGCTGCATAGGTTTATTTAGTTATGAAATCATTTATTTCTCGAATCCATTTGTCAAGTTGCGTTTCATTTTCATAAATATCAATATTTCCATCTAAAATTAATTGTTCATTACACACGCATTCATTCGAAGATTTTTCCAGCATATTATTATGGTAAATATTACAACTATGTAAATAATCTAATGGTATATTCGATTCGCCGTCTCTAGCTCGTTTCATGATTCGCAAATGACATTTTTCAGCACATGTTTTCACATATACTATTTTGTGTACAGGAAATTCTTCTGAAAATGTATCAAACCAATTTAAATAAATCTGATAATTAATATGTTCTATTTTTCCATTATCATAAAGCATCTTGGCAAACACCATTTTATCTGTATACAAACTGCGCTCTGTTATAATGATGGTTTTGTTATTGTTTATATTAGTTTTATTTGAATACTCCTTTTCTCGAATATTCTTTAAAGCATCTCGTAACACCTTTAGTCTGGATACATACGCCATCATTTGAAACGGAAAAGAATATTTTTCTTGGTCCGAATAAAATTTCTCAAGAATAGTGGTACCGTTTTCATCTTTTATTTTTTCCCATTCATCCACAGGCTCCTTTAAAAAGACAATATTTGATTCATTTTTATAATAGTTACGTAGGTTCGCCAAGAGTGTAGATTTTCCAGAACCGATATTTCCTTCAATCGAAACAATGATGGGTGACATTTTAATATTATAATATATAGCTATGGTTTATTTATATGTATATCATAATAACATTAGTAGATTTCAATTTTAAAAAAAAATGATTTATAAAGTAACTTAAAAGAATTATTACATAATAAGATACATACTTTATTACGAATAAATGGACTTGAGACAACGAAAATTAAATAGGTCAGAATGGAACTCTATCGAAGTATCAGTTTCAACAGAAGAAATTGATATTTTAAACATGATTATTAAAGGGTATCATGATGTAAATATAAAAATTAATAATAATAATTCCATAATTACATTTTTAAAAGTAGAATATTCGGAAAAAATGGAAGACTATATATATAATAAATATCTACGCGAAAGAAGTGATAAAATTGAAGCAGAATTAAAAAAAATAAATTTAGAATATAAAAAACTTAAAATAGATAGCGATATAAAAATAAATTCTCTAGACAAACTGCGATTAGAACGTTTTGACGAAAATTCATTGAAAAGAAATGACATTTACGAGTACACCTTATTAACTCATATGGAACAAATTATTTACAACAAAAACTGCGCGAACAATGTTAATAATAAATTATTTCACTTTCATTACTTCACTCTATATAAATTAATTAGAAATAACATTGTAAAATTGAGTCGTCATATTAAAGAGATTACAAAACGAATATTGTCTATATTTGAGAATGATATCAATAAGGAAACTATTATAGAACACGGTGTTGAAATAATAGAAAAAAACGAAAATTTATTGAGATATAATGATTTGGCTTTATACGAACATCAAAAAGATATATTTACTCTGTGTAAAAAACCAAACTCCAAATTGATACTCTATATGGCTCCTACTGGCACTGGAAAAACACTCACTCCTATTGCATTATCCGAACAAAATAAAATAATATTTGTTTGTGCTGCAAGACACGTGGGGTTAGCGTTGGCAAGAGCTGCAATTTCGGTGCATAAAAAAATCGCATTTGCGTTTGGGTGCGCTAGTGCCGACGATATTCGATTACATTATTTCGCCGCCAAAGAATTTACCATAAATAAAAAGACTGGTGGCATAGGCAAAGTGGATAACAGTGTTGGAGATAATGTCGAAATAATTATTTGTGATATTAAATCATATTTGCCAGCAATGTATTATATGTTGGCCTTCTTCAAAGCAAAAGATATTATTACGTATTGGGATGAGCCTACGATTACATTAGATTACGACGAACATGAATTCCACACCACTATCCGAAAAAATTGGAAAAAAAATTGTATTCCAAATATGGTATTATCCTCGGCTACATTACCTAAACAACATCAGCTTACGGAAACCATACCAGATTTCTTGAATAAATTTCCTGGTGCCGAAATATGTAATATTGTAAGTCATGATTGTAAAAAATCTATTCCAATCGTTAATAAAGATGGCTTTGTAGTATTGCCTCATTACTTGAATAGAGATTATAAAGGTATACTACATATTGCCAAACATTGTAACGATTATTTGACATTATTGCGTTATTTTGATTTGAAAGAAGTCGTTCAATTTATTATCTATATCATATCAAACAACTACGGAACATCTAAAACTCATTTGGATAGACATTTTGAAACATTCGATGATATTAATATGAAAACGATTAAAATGTATTATGTTTATTTGTTACAAAATATCGTTTCCGATAAATGGGAAAACATATATAATCATTTCAAAGAAACTAGATATCCGCGAATATTAGAAAATAATAATATTGACCCCAAAGGAAATAAAATGATAAAGTCTAGTAGAAGTGTTGGACCGGGAACGACGACCATTCAAAATGATTCAACTCAAAAAAATAGTTTATCTGGAGCTCCTCTTACACGATTATCAAGTGAACAAACACAACCGTACTCAAAAATAGAACAAAAGTCTCCTATACTGCCTACTGGTACCTCTGGAGTGTATGTGACTACCAAAGACGCCTATACATTAACTGATGGACCCACTATATTTATTTCCAACGATATTGAGAAAATTGCTAAGTTTTGTATTCAACAAGCAAATATTCCCTCTGCGGTCATGGAAGATATTATGAAGAAAATAGAATTTAATAATATTATTAACGAAAAATTGCATTTATTAGAATCAGAAGTAGATATTATTAAAGACGCCGTAGATAAAAACATTAAAAACGAAGTATCTGAATTTCACGGAGGACAAAAAGTAACTGGTAGAAATAAATCCAATAAAGACACGAAAAAATTTAGTAAAGATATTCCAGAAGAATTTGAGAATAGGGGGTCTCTTTCAAAATTATTGCAAGAAATCGGGACATTAAGAATGATGATAAAATCCGCCGCACTCAATGACACATTTATTCCCAATAGAAAGATGCACTTGGACAGATGGGCGGAAGGGATTGATAGCAAATCATCTTTTACGAGCAATATTGATGAACAAGTTGTATCAGATATTATGGCGTTAAAAGGTGTCGAAAATTCTTGGAAGGTATTACTAATGATGGGCATCGGCGTATTTATAAATCATGAAAATATTACTTATACCGAAATTATGAAGAAGCTGGCTGACGAACAAAAGTTATTTATGATTATAGCATCGAGTGATTATATTTATGGCACGAATTATCAATTCTGTCATGGTTTTCTGAGTAAAGATTTAAATTTAACACAAGAAAAAATCATTCAAGCTATGGGGCGAATTGGTAGAAATAATGTGCAACAAACATACACAATCCGATTTAGAGATGATGAACAGATTTTAAAATTATTTACGTCTGAAACGGATAAGCCGGAGATTATAAATATGAATCGCTTATTTAATACGCGCAAAGTCGTTTGGGAAAATAATCAATATACCAATGTAGCAGATGATATCGAAGATGATGCAGGAACAGAACAAAATAATATATTATGTAAAAATACAGATAAAACAGATATCGATGGCGATGATGATGATGAATATGACCCATATGATGAAGAAGACAATATAATAAATAAAGATACCAATAAAAATAAGCAATTAGATATAGTTGAATATCAACGAATACAATTGGCAAATATATAAAATAAAATTGATTTTCATACCTTTTCTATTTCAATTATAGAAATAATAGAAATAATAGATGAGTAAAATGAATACAACCAATTTAAGAAAAGGACAACGCTACTTATTTTATGAAAAAAGGCCATACGAAGAAAACGAAACAATTTTTAGAGCGAATTTTGTCAATCTATACGAAACATCAAAAACATTAATTATTAACAATTCTGAAACAGAAACATGTGCAAAAACCCAAATATCTATACCATTAGAATGGATACAAAAAATCGACACTTTAGAAGATATTACATGCGGAAAAACTATTTTACCGCAAGAAATTTTACTCATGATTGATGAATATGTATAAGTTTTACACACTAACAAATAAATATATTACAAAAGCATAAAGATTTCTCTATTATTATATATAATTATTATAATATATAACAATGTATCAGTCAATAAATAATGAAATAGATTATCAAAGCAACAGTCTCTACAAAAAAAGCAATCTTGAAAAAATGTGGGCGTTACTCATGAAACTAGGAGTCGCTTTTTTTGTCTTGGTTTCGTTTATCACTATTTGCAATCGTTCGTATAAAACAACGTTGGATTCATTGACAACCACTGAATTTACATCTACATCATCATCTACAATAAATTCTAACAACATCAATGATGATTTTTCCATTGAAATATCTGTAAAAGACCCCACGTATGGGACCATTCAAACATTAGACGATTTACCATGGAATGCGGTCGCAGAACCATATAAAAAACAATTGTTTTCTATTGAAACCTTTACTGTTTCCGATAAGATAGTCGATGTATCTGATTATATTGTATGTTGGAGCATTGACAATAGTATATTTCACGGCGACGATACATTAATAATGTTAAACAATACTGGAATATATGATGCGACTGTTTCGATTACTACTAAATTATCAAATACGATGACATCGAATACTGTATATACCTATGCTTTTACATTAGCCGTAAAATATGTTCGACGCGAGATACGTAGTCTTACAGATGATGACCGCGAAACCCTTTTTTCTGCATTAGAGCTTTTATATTCCCTTAGTGAAACAGAAGGGCAACGATTGTATGGGTCAAAATTTCATAATGCCGAATATTTTTCATACAAACATTTAACAGGAGCGGGAACTACGGATTGCGACCACTGGCACGATGGAGCAGGAATCATTACTCATCATATGGCGTTTACATTGGAATTTGAACAAAGTCTACAATCCATTAACCCATCTATTGCAAACCCTTATTGGGAATATGGTATGGACACGTATTTATACGACCATTGGTCGGAATCGCCCATTTTTGACGCGGATTGGTTTGGTATGTCCAGCCCTACAAATCATGAACATAAAATCGATGATGGCGGACGATGGACCGAACTATTGGTTCCAGACGGCGACGCATATTCGGAATGGAGTATTGTCGACACAGGTTCCTTAAACCCTTATGTCAATGGATTTGGCCATATGCGTAGCCCATGGAATAATAACCCATTTCAGCAGTTGGGCCGTCACAACAAAACATATTCCATGACTCAATATGAAACCATGCCGGACTGTTCCGTTTTGCAATCTTGTTTTAAAAGCACCTCACTTGCGGATTTAAATGATTGTTCAAATGGTCAGACTCACGGACCAGTGCACATTTTAATTGGTGGAGCGTGGGGAGATGGCACCCTATTTGATGACGAAGATATATCTATGATGCAGAAACCAGATAAGTTATTGTTTTTTAAAGTGTTATGGCGTATGGGGTATACACGATGTCCTGATACGTGTACCTACGGTAAACCTTGTAAATGTTCTGTTCCACAAAAATATATTGACGAATATGGCGCCGAAGCTATTTTAAAAGCGACAAATGTATATTATGCATTGGAGTCCGAGTTAAAAAATGCGGATGACTCCCTCTTTTTAAAAGTATTGCGTGCAGTAGAGGACCCTGGTATTGCAGGAGAAATGTTTTCTTCGGCGGCAGCGTTTGACCCTACCTTTTGGCCTTTGCACGGACAATTAGAGCGATTATTGGGCGCGAAACGTATTATGATTTCACAAGGTTCTATTACAGATTTTGATGAAACATGGGCATTTACTGAATATAATAAAGCGTCAGGTGCGGCTTATTTGAATGGTGTTTGTGATTGGTCAAATGTGGCCGGTTCTGGTGATTTAACCATGCCAACCTGCACCATGGATGTCATTTGTGATGGACATAATGAAGATGACGTATTAGAATTCACGAATTTTTTGAATGAAGACGGAGAATACACCAATAAAGACTTTTATAATTTTATACATCCCTGGTCAGACGATTTGCCATACACGTATGATGCTTGGGATTTTGATTATTGTGCGGACCAAGGGTTTTCATTTACGGCGACGAGTAGTTCTAGTGGTTTACCTAGTGCTAATTTGCCGAATAATCCAAGCAATAACAATATTATTCCTGGAAAAATAGATAACAAATAGATAACAAAAAAATTTTATACTACCCATGTACTATAAAATTTTTAAACATTTTCATAACCGACACATTGGTTTCTTATTCTGGGCACATATGTACCCATACTATTTTCGTTATAATTAGTAGGCACGTCAATTGTTAAATAATTAGTAATTTTTCTAATATAAAAGGCAATATTTTTATTAGTATTTTCATATATTTCACTCAATAATACATTAGATGGTTGTAGTGCTGGAGCCAATTCAGGGTCCCTACCATTTATATTATGATATTGGCCAGCTTCCACTATTTCTATATCTTCGGTTATTTGTAAATTGAAATCTCCTCTGGCACGCATTTTAATATCATCGATAAATTGGCTTAGCGTTATATTGGGTCTTACAAAATATTTTTTAGTTTGGCATGTATAAACCAATTTGAAATATAATTCGTAATATGAATTGGTTCGGTTCATTTTAATATTGGGTGCCTTTTATATTCGTTACATTTTGAATATCAATTTTTTTGTTATATCATAATAGGTTTTTTGGGATTATAGGTTTTTTGGGATTATAGGTTTTTTGGGATTATAGGTGTTGTAATTTAGTTCCTAATGTTTTGAAATATGTATTGTTATAAGCGATATTTTTATCCAACGCTTTAGTAAGTGTCTTGTCACTTATTTTTAGTGTTCTTATACAATCATATTTACAAATAAATTCTATTAGTAACTGATTATTAGCGTCAAATTGTCCAACACCATTCTTATACAATAACGGTACGCCATTTTTTTCTTCAAATAACGACTTTAATTCTTCATCACAACTTTCATATAATATATAATAATGTCCGTTTGATATAGTTCCATTTTTAACTGGATTATCTAACGAAGCGTGGGTGGGGTAACTATTTTGGATTGCGGCAGTTTTTCTATCTAGATATACGTTCAGTATTTCGGTTTTGTTTGCATCCAACTTGGCAATATACCCTAGGTTTTGATTTTTTGTTGCTTTTGTTGGTTCCAAAGAATGCACAATAGTTGGATCTAAGATGCGTTCAACTAATTGCCAGCGAAACCCACGATAAATAGTATTCTCTTGTATGGATTTCATAATACTTGGGCGTTTTATATGCTTGTCTTCGTTCATTAGTTCTGTGACAGACTCATATACTCTAATTAGCTGTAAATTTTCAGGATTAATTTTTTGTAGTCTTGGTCCCAAGGTAGGCAGTTGTTGATTGAATCCAGTTGTCACCTTAGTTTGTTGCGTGTTGAGTTTGTTTAGTATTTCTTGATTTGACTGTTCGAGATAATTAATTTTGTTAGACAATATGTTTACATTTTTAATTAGTTCGTGTATCAATAAATTTTCATTATCATTATTATTATTTTTCAATTCAACTAGCATTTTTAATTGTTCAATTTCCAATTCTAATTTTGATGTATTGTTGTCATTAAAATATTTGATATTATTATTTATAATATTAATTAAAGTTAAATATGTTAGATTTTTCCCAATTAAAAATAATTCCATTTCAGTTTCGTGTCCCTTTAAATTGCATACTTTATTTGGTCTAATTAATTCGTGTTCTTTGATATATGTTTCAAAATCCTTGCTTTTATTTACTGTAAAACAATCCAATAAGAGACATTCGTCATATTTACTTTTATGTTCCATATATCTATCTTTAATACCCCTTCTACTTTCTCCGACTTTTACGATATATTGTCCGTTGTCTAGAGTTTTAATTTTGATTATGTAAAATATTGAACCAATTGTTGCATATTCTTTTAATAATATTTTCTCTCTTTCTAGGATTTTTTGTTTTGCTAGTTCGTCTTGCAATTCTTTTTCTTTGTTGTCTTCTAGTTTCAAAATAGCATCATTCTTTTCTTTAATTGTATCTTGTAAATGATAAACACCTTTTAAGCGTATATCTTTTATAACTTCACAAACCCAGTTTTGAAAAGTTTCTGCTATTGGTTTTCTTGATCTGAATAATACTTTATATAAACCTTTTTCTGTTAAAAATGTTACATCTTGATCACCGCCGGGGGTGTGCATAGTATGCACTACCTTTTCAGTTTCATTAAAATCGCGAATTACAGAACGAATAGTCGAAATGCCTAATACATTTCCTATATCACTTGCACGAAATAAGGGTTCATTATAGGTTCCCTTAATAATAATTTCGGTATGTAAGTTGTTAGAATTAAACGCCTTAATTACTTCCATAATGGGTGTTATATAGTGTATAACTACCTTTTATATTTAAGTTATTTTAGATATAAATGAATTAAAAATGTTGTACATTTTATTTAGACCCCTATACGGAGGTGTAAATAGTATTTACACCTCCGTATAGGGGTGTAAATAGTATGTACACCCTTATACATGTTCATCACTCGATATAAGTATTTATAGTTTGCTGACTACGTTTCGCGAGCAAACATTTTGATAATATACAAATAGTGAGACAACTATGTTTTACTTTGCCAACTTGCAAAGTAAGTCTTTGCTTTTAATATTAAAAATCAATTTAGTTTTTAAATTTTAATATTAAAATATATAAATAATATCCACACGATATATGCTGGAAAATTTTTAATTTGAGTATGCTAACCCACCCATGCCACTCATAATACGTAAGACGTTGTAGTTGGTGGCATAGACACGGACCTTTGCAGTCTTGGTACCTTCAACAGTTGCGTTGGATAACACCAATTGAAGTGTGGCATTATCAATTCTGGAGAAGTTGCACGTGCCGCTTGGTTGATGTTCTTCAGGTCTCAATGCAAATGAGTAAACATTGATACCTTCATCAGGGGAACGTGTGTGTGCCTGGTATGGTTGGACCCATGAGAAGTATGAACCTTCACGTTCAGAGAAACGATCTTGTCCGTTAAGTTGTAATTTGGCAGTTACAACTGGGTTCTGGCCCCAACAATGCATATCTAATGAGGTTTCGGCTAAAACGAATGTGCCTGCATCAGATACACCTGAGTTATCAAGGTGTGAGCCGCCGTTTTGTAAAAGAGCAGCAATGGATGCATCAGTTCCTGTTGGAACAGGGACAGCAACACCACCAAGATTGACCTCATTGTAAGGGTTTGAAGGACCGTGCCAGTAGCCAGTGAAACCTGCTGGGATGTATTCATCCATAGCACCTGCGTCTTGGAATAAACCACGTGCATCAATGAATGCACGAGAATCAGCTGCAACTGCTGCTGGGCCACCGAAAGCATGGATAGCATTTGGTAAAGCATCAATAGCATCAGTGTAGTTGAATGGTTGGGCACCTAATACCTTGAATAAAAGAGCATCACATGTTAAGGATGAGCAGTAATCTACGTTCTGGTCAGGTTGAACAACCCAGATTAATTCCTTAACAGGGTGGTTGAAATTTAACTTAATCTTGTTACTGGATGAACCAACTGATTCATCACCTGTGAATTGAAGCTGGGTGATTAAGTATTCGTGTGGGTTCTGTGCCATTCGGCGACGTTCATCGGTATCTAAGAAGACGTAATCAACGTATAATGATGCAGCAACTAAAGATTGGTTGTATGCAATGGTTGCTGGAACTGGACGACCAACTGAGTATTGACTGCCAGAGGACCATGGGTTACTGTTGCAGTTTAAGGTGGTGACAGCCCATAAGCATTCATCAATAGGTCTGATATCAAGGTTGATCTTGACTTCGTGGTATTGAAGAGCAATTAAAGGTAATGCTAAGCCAGGGTTGGTGCAGAACCAGAATTGTAATGGAACGTATAAGGTTGTTTCTGGTAAAGCGTTTCTTGGTGCACAAACTTGACGTGGTGCTAAGGAATCACAAGGTGATTCAACATCAGAGAATGAAGGATCGGTGATGAATGTTAATTGAGTTGTGTTACCAATCATTTTGAAGTATCCGCGTTGTTGTTCAGAAGTCATTGTAAGTTGGTTCCAGATGTGCATCCAGTCACCATATTGACGATCGATTCTTTGACCACCAATTTCAACTTCAACTTGAGCGATGATTTGCTCACCAGGGAAATCTAACCAACGAGCATAAACACCTGTGTTTTGGCCAGTTGTGTAGTTTCCAAGACCCATAAGTTGGTTGATCTCAGGAAGTGTTACTTGTAAATATGTGCGGTAAGCCAAGTCACCATTTCTACTGATGACACATTGGACTCTGCGACCAAAATCGGCTTGACCGTTAAATGTTTGTTCGATTGATTCGATGGCAAAGTTAGTATATCTGCGATATGTAACTTTCCAGAAAGTAATTTGAGGATTACCAGTAAGGTAAACGTCTTGGGCGCCATAGGCTACTAGTTGCATTAATCCACCTCCCATTTTTATATAGTTGCTAAAGAAAAAAAAATTTTTGAAAATAATTTAATTAATAAAAATTAATTATTAATTAAAATAAAAACCAAGAAAAATACTAAAAACCAAGAAAAATACTAAAAACAATAAAGTCGTGAAAACAAAAATAATAACGTCTTTAAAGCAAAAAAAACAAAAAACCCAAAAAACCCAAATAGTAAATACACCAATATACCTAAGCTATGAATCTGCTAATGTCTAAATTTGTTTTCATAAATTTTAACAAATATGAATCTTCTAATACTTCCTTTTTACCTTCGTGATTTTTTGTAAATACATATGATTCATTTCTTTTTTTTACACTCCATCCTTGTTCGATTGAGTTAAATAGTAACAACATTTTTTGAAATTTAATCACGTCTATTTTGACATTCTCATTTTCTAAATCTTTTAAAGTGTCTAAATTAATTTTAATATCCATTAACTATTTTATAGAAAACAAAAATTTATTTTAAACTAAATAACATTCGTATAAGTGTATTCTACTTGTAAGTAAAATAGAATTGGTGTAATTAGAAAATATATTTTATATATATTATAAATTAAATAAATAACTTTTATTTATGAAAAGGAAGCTATGCCTAATTTTAAACCAAAAACTAGTAAAAAAATTAAGTTTAATAAAAAAACTTCCGTAACGCTTGACACAAAGCACAAAGAATTTTTAAATGAATTTACCAAGGACGAAAATAACAAAATACCAGAATTAAAACTAGAGAGACATGAACTAAAGCAAAAATTACAACACGAAAATAGTAACCTTACTATAGAACAACGACTCGATGTAGAAGATAAAATAAATGATATCACCAATAACATTAAAGAAATAAAGGTCAAAAAAAAAGAGTATTTCCTTGACAATTCTAAATTTATATTTGAATATTTTGAAAATAAAAAAAATATATCAGACGGTTCATTAATACAACCAACAACCAACAAATCAAAATTAGTAAATATGTTTTTTAAAATTAAAGAAGAAGATTCTAATAAAAACGCACATGTAGAATCCAATAATGTTGTGCAAAAATATTTGAATAATATTGATGATGGATTTTTGGATATCAATTCTTATGTTTGCCAGACCGATATATGTGAAGTTTGTTATAAAGGTGAGTTGATTCCATTAGAAGACGAAGGTGTATTGGTTTGCAACAGCTGTTCTAGAAGCATTCCTTATCTAATTGAAAATGAAAAACCGTCCTACAAAGAACCACCAAAAGAAGTGTGTTTTTATGCTTATAAAAGAATTAATCATTTCAAAGAAATTCTGGCTCAATTTCAAGATAAAGAAACCACTCAAATACCGCCTGATGTAATCGAAAATATAAAAATACAGATTAAAAAGGAGAGAATAGAAATATCTCAAATTACCAATGCGAAAACCAAAGAAATACTCAAGAAATTAGGCTATAATAAATACTATGAACATATACCATTTATTAAAGATAAATTGGGAATTAAACCGCCCATAATGTCGCCAGAATTAGAAGAAACCTTATGTAATCTATTTATTGAATTACAATCACCTTATTCTAAGTATTGTCCTGATGACAGAGTTAATTTTTTAAATTATTATTATACGGCATATAAATTATGCGAATTATTGGGAGAAGAAAAATATTTAGCGTTTTTTCCAATGTTAAAAGACAAAGAAAAAAGAATAGAACAAGATGTAATATGGAAGAAAATTTGTGAAGAATTAAATTGGGAATTTATCCATACCAATTAGTCGTTTGTCTATGTATAAAGGAAGTGTCTAATTGGTTGGTTTGTATGGAAATAATTGTAATTCTCTCGTATTAAACACCGAAAAATTAGGGTCATAAGAATTTGCACCTACACCTCTACCATAGCACACACCGCCGCGTTGTTTGCGTGTTTTACGATTTTTACGACTCTTCCGTACCCTTTTCGATTTTCTGCGCGAATGTTTTACCATAATATAATACATTTAGATTATTTTATTTTCTATAATAGGTCTTTTATCAAAAATATAGAAAATAAAATGAATAATAAATTCTAATAAATTCTAATAACTTCTAATAACTTCTAATAAATTCTAATAAATTCTAATAAATTCTAATAAATTCTAATAAAATTGATTAAACACTTCGCAATAAGAATAAATATATAGATTTAATGGAAATAACGAAGCCCTTTATAAAATGGGTTGGTGGAAAGACGCAAATTATTCATGATATAATGGAACTTTTTCCAAAAGATATGAATAACTATCATGAACCGTTTCTGGGAGGAGGGAGTGTTCTTCTTGCTTTACTCACGTATAAGGAAAATGGGGCTATAACAATTAATGGTAATATTTATGCCAGCGATATAAACTCAAATCTTATATGGTTATATAAAAATATTCAATCAAATCCTCATTTACTAATAAGCGAGGTAAAAAAAATAGCAGAAGAATTTGGGAAATGCAATGGAAGCAACGTAAATCGAAAGGCTTGTACAATTGAAGAGGCTTTGTCTTCCCCTGAATCATATTATTTTTGGATTAGAAAAAGGTTTAACGCCTTATCAAAAGAAGAAAGAACATCTGTACATGCATCTGCAATGTTATTATTTATGAATAAGACATGCTTTCGTGGATTATATCGTGAAGGTCCAAATGGTTTTAATGTTCCGTTTGGGAACTATAAAAATCCATCCATTCTAGATGAAGAACATATAAGAAATGTATGTAATTTGATAAAGGATGTGATATTTACAAATTGTTCTTTTAGTGATGCTCTAAATAAAATTACAAAGGACGATTTTGTATATCTTGACCCTCCTTACGTCCCAGAAAATGATACATCGTTTGTATCTTATACCTCAGATGGGTTTAATTTAGAGAACCATACTATGTTATTTAAAGAATGTAGAAATATGAAGAAAAAAAATGTAAAAATGCTCATGAGTAATGCCGAAGTTAAACTTGTAAAAGACTCATTTCCTTCACATATATATGATACAAAAATAATATCTTGTAGAAGGTCAATACATTCTAAAAAACCGGATGCGAGAACAAACGAAGTCTTGATTACAAACTAATAGGAATATACTGCTTGATAAACTCTGTTCGTATATAAAATGCCCTTGATGTAGAGCCTTTTGCTCCTTTGGTTCTATTTTGAAGTAATATACCATCCTTTGAGCCGAGAACGCCATGTTCAATATAATTTTGTCTAATAAGGTTATAATCACTTTCAATTACGGCATACAAATCTGCAAACTCTAAATTATTTTTATCAATGATTGTAGGCATCAGAAAGCAAATATTGTCACCATTACGAAGATAAGGGACGAATAATATTTTTGCCATTTTTTTACAGCACTTGGACGTCTTGAAATCATTTGTGAGAAGTTCATCTTTAGACAGCATAGTTACAGCTACGGTTTCTTTAGGAGAAAGTTTTCCATTTTGTAATTTTTTTACAGGGAATGCCTTTAATTCTCCATCAGAACAATCAAGACAATTAGACGTATGTGCAATACCTACTAAGTCTTCCAAAAATTGTCCTGGACTACCTTTATTTTTTGTAATAGGTAGTTTATATTCTTTTCCAACAATATTTTCGATAATTTTTTTGTATATTTCTGAAATTGTCTGAGACATTCTTTATAGTTATCTATTTGATATAATTTATTATATAATAAATCAAATCAATTTTTTTCACCATGTAATATGTATATTAGTTACAATATATATTTTTATTTGTTTGATACAAACACTTATTACCTATTATGGTATTCTAAAATCCACCTGGGAATTTTACTAGATTGGCTCCGATACCGAAACCAGCACCTGATCTAGCGGTGGCACCCATGGATGGAACATAGGTATCAAGGATGCTAAATGTAGCAGCAGCAGTTAATGCAATCAATACAATTTCCTCAATATTTAATGAGCGTTTAGGAATAGCATATGCAGCAATAGCTACCATTAAACCTTCTACAAGGTATTTAATGATTCTCTTCACAAGTTCACCAACGTTTATTAAACCGTTCATTATATTAAATAAAAAGAAAAAAATATATATATGCGATAAAAAACTTAAAATTAAATAATTAAAATTATAAAATGGATTGTTCTAAAGATAATAGTTCGAAGAAATCTGGTTTTGAAAGAAAACAAAAAGGGGAAAAGATTAACCCTAAATATGTTGATTTATTAGAAGAAGATAAACAAATAGCTGGTCAAAAATTCGTTTGCGTTTCATTTTGTTCTCCTGAAAAAATTTTAAAGGAAAAGGAAATATTTTTCTTCGAGGAATTTCTAAAGAAATGGGAACTAAATAAATCTATGGAAAAATTTGTTCAGTTTCTAAATTTCATTTCATTTAAATATAATGTTTCGTTTGAGGATATTTCGAATGATTTAAAGGATTTCGTGAAAGAAGAGAAGGAGAATTTGAATAAAACCAGTATGCAAGACGAATTCAAAACATTTGTAGACAATAATGAAGATGAATTACAGAAAAAATTCGATATCGTTCATAACTTTCAAACAAGTACACGTGGTTTAAAAATTAGAGGGTCCTATCCTACTCAAGAAGAAGCTGAATTAAGATGCAAAATGCTAAGGGAAATTGACCCTAATCATGATGTATATGTGGGACCAGTTGGTATGTGGATGCCTTGGGACCCTGAAGCATATAAAACTAGTCGTGTCGAATATATGGAAGAGGAATTGAACCAATTAATGCACGAGAAACAAAAGAACGAAACTAATGCAAAATCCGCATTTGAACAACGTGTAAAAGAAACGAAACAAAAAGCCATTGAAGAAAATATTAAAAATGCCGAAAAATCTGGTAACACATTGACACAAACAATAGATGAACAAGGAAACTTAGTTGGAGTGAATAATATCAATACTCAAGAGTGTACCTTGAAAGAACAAGAAAATATTTCTACGGCGGATATTTGTAAGGAACTATTTGAGGGTGAAAATATTGTGGTAGGTAAAAGTGATAACGGACAGAGTCAACTAGTAAGCGGTCCTTTTGCGAATAAACAAGAAGAATAAATACAATAATATATAGTTCGTGTAATTATATATATTATTTACCTTGTTACTAGTAATTATACTAGTATATTATTTGTTTCTATATTTTCTTTTTATACTCTACGTCTTCTCACGGAACCCTTACGTTTTTTTGTGGAACGTCTGGTCTTTTTTGTGGAACGTCTGGTCTTTTTTGTGGAACGTCTTCTTCTTCCACCTTCAAAATTAATGGTAGCAAGAGCTTCATCTAGTCCGGCAGATATATCAACCGATGCTATTCCGCGGTCGAGTAATTGACAAATCTTTGTTCTTAGTGCTAAATAATACGATGACGATTTTGTTATAACTGCTTCGGAAGTCGTTTTTGCATTATCATATGTTGTTTTTAATGACTGTTTAGCTGCCGTTAATTGACGTTGTATTGTTTCTTTTTTCTCGCTCATCGAACGAGTCACTGCTCCTGTATATGACGCTAATGCTTTATATTTAGCATCTAATGCGCTTATTAGTTTTTTTGCATCTTCATATGCGTTTTTGTTTGTTCCAATGTATCTACCAATCGCTATTGCAGGGGCGGCTCTTGCAAATGTAGATAAAACTGGACCTGCAGATGAATATAAACCACTTACAATGGAAGAAGCCATTGCCCCAAAAGATTTTGCTACAGGCACAGCTGCGGAACCCATATTGTATACTGCAGTGAATATAGTACCGCATGTGGTTATTAAAGAATTATATAAAGATTTTATGATTGCTATAGACGCCTCTTTTAATCCATAGACACCCATAAAGGATTGTAATGTTGCAAAACCTGCATAACCAACGCCTACTACAACCGCCGCACTAGCCAAAACAATAGCAGCATCAATAGATAGCCTTACCCAAGGTTCATCTTCACAAATACCACCACCTACGAGTTTCTTTCTTTTACCTCCTTTTTCGCCAGGATATTTCATATGTTCAGGAATGAGTGTACCATGTGCGATTTTGCTGTGATATTCTTCGATTATTCTTCCTGGTACGACTCGTTGTCCTAATGTAATTTCCGACGCGACATCCAATTCTCCTATTAAATTACCAAGAGCTATAGCCTTTTCTTCTGAAATACTCATTATATATACTATGTATATTTTTTTCAAGCTAAATAAATACAATTGTTACAAACATGTTTCTATATAAAAATATAAAACTACTCTAATAATATAATATAACATTTTATGAAGCTTTGTTATATTATTAAAACATGTGATAAATACTTAGATGATAGAGTTGTTTATCAATCGAACACATCTTTACAAAATATTAACACAAATAATATTTTTTATTTAACAAGTAAACCAGACATGTCTAGACGGCATTTTGGTTGGAATACAGATGATTCTTATAGATATTTAACACTGAAGATTTTGCATTTTTTGTATCATATCGATTGCAACGAATATCATTATGACTGGTATGTATTTATGGATGACGATACATTTGTATTTACCGATAGGATGGCAGATTTTTTATCAAATTTTGATTCAAGCGTAAACTATTATATTGGGAAAGAGCTAGACCATATTAAAAAGGACTTTTGTTTATATATGTCAGGAGGTGCTGGTTATGTAATGTCAAAATCGTTATTTATTCTATTACAAAGTCATATTAAAAATAACGGAATAGAATTTTCCAATAAGCATTGGTGCGAAGATTTAACAGTTGGATTATTAATACAAGAATTAGTCCATATACATAATAATATTATTCTTTTAAATGATGATAGATTTCATGTAGGCGTTCATCAAAACGAACAGGAAATACAAAGCGCCATTACATTTCATAATGTAAGAGAAGAAGAACAATTTAACTTTTACAAAACATATTTGTAGAATATCTATATTGTAGAATATGTTTATTCTAGAATTATCTTTCTAGAATAAAGGTTTAAAAATAATAAAATAATATAATTATTATGAAAATTTGTTATATTATTTCTACATGCAATAAGTATATTGATACTAGGATGAAATACCAAATGGACAGTATGTTTCAAAACATAAATAAAGAAGATATTTTTTATCTTACCTCAACACCAAATATTGAACAACGCCAGTTTGGATGGTATACCATGGACCATATGGAAAATATAACATGGAAATACATTTATTTTATGTATAATATGAATATACCACATTACGATTGGTATATATTTATTGATGATGACACATTTGTATTCGAAAATAGGCTTAAAAATTTATTAACTCAGTATGATTCTAACGAATGTTATTATATTGGAAAAGAATTAAATCATATAAAAACCACGTTTTGTAGTTACATGTCAGGAGGTGCTGGTTATGCTATATCCAATAAATTATATTCGCATATTGTATCATATATTAAACAAAAAGGAATAAACGAATCATATTATAGTATTGTTAACACCGAGTTCCAACCAGACGACCTTTGTATGGGTATCTGGATTCAAGATATCGCAAAAGAAAATAAGATAAACCAAATTAATAATGATTTATTTCATTTAGGGTTACATGAAGACGACTATCAATTACAAAAAGCGATTACATTTCACAAAGTTACAACTAAAGAAGAATATGAATTTTATTATTCGGAATCAAATAAGGAATCCATATACGAGTCAAACAATGAACCAAAAAATATACCTGAAATCATTTCTACAAAAGACAGTACAGTATTTGTATTAGTATCAGATGCCACTTATTTTAATAAAGCCAAAAGAACCATACTTGATTTAAGAAGTAAAGGTAATTGGCAAGGCGATATAGTGTTGATAACAATAGATTTTAAATTGAATGCGAATTTCAAGGATTTTTATAATATTACCGAAGTTACATTTCCTCTAATAGACAAATCTATTTTACTTGCTAAAATCGGTGAAAATGGATTTTTAGACACTACGGATAAAAGAGAAATCAATAAATTAAACCAATGGGAAAAACTACATGTCTTCGACGATTATTTTATGAAATGGTCTCGTGTGGTATATCTAGATGCAGGATTAAGGGTTTTGGACGAGGTATCTTATTTGCTTCAATTAGATTATAAAAATAAAATATTAGCGCCAAAAGATGGTAAATTATATGATGACCAAGAATTTAAATGTCAATTAAGTTATGATAAACCAGAATTCATTGATGAACTAAAAGACATTTACGGAGACAATATTTTAAACTCAAATTATATGCTGAATTGTATGTGGATTTATGATACGAATATTTTGAATTTGTGCGACAAAAAGCAATTAATGGAAGCAATGAATAAATATAGCTTTTGTAAAACAAATGAAATGGGAATCATGAATATAATGTTTCATTTTAAATACCGTTTATGGGAGCGGCTTCCTATGAAAGCATCCAATGGAAAAATATTGTTTGATTGGTGTGAATTAAATAATGACGGCACACATTGGAAAGATTATTGCTATATAAAATATCCAGTAACGATTTCTTTTGACGATTGTTAAAGTCCACGATGGTTAAAGGGACGATGGTTAAAGGGACGATGGTTAAAGGGACGATGGTTAAAGGGACGATGGTTAAAGGGACGATGGTTAAAGGGACGATGGTTAAAGGTAACATCATACAACAACTAAATAACACTATAATAATAGTCATTTATTATATTTTTATTTTTCACACATCTACTCATTTTAGCAGGAGATATGCCTTCTGATGTGGCAGCTGTTGCAATTGTATCCCATGTTGCTAATAGTATATCTGTATTACACTCTCTTTTATAAACTTTTTTGCCAGTTGACGATACATATTTTGGTTTATACTCTACTTGTTTTATTTCCAAACCATAATAACCTTCATTATTTCCTTCAGGAGTCCATACTGTTGCTTTAAGAGCATATGGAGAAGCATTTAGATATTCTTTTATTTCTTTCATATCGTTTTCCGATAGCTCTATACCAACGGATACTTTCCATTTTTGATATTCACGTAACAATACTGAGTTTAGTATTTTTCCGCGGTCTGAAAATTTGCATACTTGAAAGATAAAGTTTTCGACACTGTCGTTTTCTCTCGATTTTTTATATTCAATCGGTTTTAATTTAATACCTGCGTATCCGTGATTTCCTTGAATTCGCTTTGGTTTGAATCGAGTATCCAAATAATTTTTTAAAGCGTGAAAGGTTTCTTTTGTGGGTTTAACTTGGTTCCATAAACGATAACGCCCTTCTATATTGACAGATATTTCTTCTACATCTGGACGCACTATGCAAATGCTACTAATAAATTCATTAAATTTTTTGTTCAGCTCGTCTTCGGGTAATAATACATTTTGGTAAACAGACTGGTTCTCTGCATTTGCGGTATTTAAAATTTCTTGTTGACATTCTATTTTATCCTTTAATTCGTTTATCTCAATCGTTTTTTGGGTAAGGGACATTTCTTGACGTTTGATTTGTTGTTTCAAAATTCTATTTTCATTTTCTAATTCTTCGTTTTCCTTCATCAACCTATTGAAATTATCAATACTATATGTCTTAGAGTGAATAATATCTTTAATGCATTTAGATAATTTTTCAATCGTAAAATTGATATCGTCATATGCAATAATTTCGGTCTTGTTTTTCCCATTTATTTCGAGTGAACGAATTTGCCTTTTTATTTTCGGATATGTTTTTATTAGATTTTCTATTTCTACTTTATTTTGAACTCTAAACGCCTGCATTAAAATAAAATTAGTATATTTTTTACGATGGTCGGCTATTCTAGTGGCCAAATCATTTGTATGTCCAAATTTAATCAATTTCTCGCCAGCTTCATTGGTATTATCAATCGTTCCAAAATAAATACATTCGGTGTTTAGTGGAAATTGGATAATGATCGCTTGCTCTACGGCCTTTTGTTTTTCTTTTTTTGTATTTTGTAATAAGGTTTGTTTTTCTTGTTCTACGGTGTGTTTAATTTCTAAAATAATATTTTCTTTTTGTTCGAGTTGCAATTTTAATTCGGTTGTTTCTTCTTCTAATGTTTCTTGTAAAACCTCCTCTAATTTCATGTAATATTCATGTATTTCGGATGCTTTTTTCGTTTGTGCTTTCAAACACAATGATTTAAAACATTTTATAGTTAGCATTATGGTTTGTTTATTTTGACCGCCATGTTGTTTTACTTTTTCTATTGTATTAAAAACCGCTTTCCCTATAGAGAAAGCGAGATTGGTTTTATAGTCTATATCAAGTTTAAAATGTTTATCTAATAGTTCTTTAGCTCTTATTTTTTGACTAAAACCTAGCCATTCCCATACATCATCCAAATTAACTACAAAATCGATATTTTTATCATAATTTAGGTAGCAATAAAAACTACTAATAAACAATTGCTGCTCAAAATGACAAAATTTTTCTTTAATTTTATCTAACAGTTTGTTATTATATGTGCTAGAAAGCTTTGTAATAGGATTGTTCTCTATGAGTTCTACAATGTTTAGTTGTGACATCTTATTATACAATATATAATAAGATAGTCTTTAAGTTACTTTTACCGTTTTTTATTTATAAAAGCGAGTTTTATAAAAGCGGTTTACCACTTATTCGCTTTTTTGACACTAATTCTAGGTCCTCCTCCGCGTTTTTTGGCTGCATTTGGGTCATATTGTTCTTCTTCATCGTCGTCCTTCAGTCCTTTTGATAATTCCCAGAATTCTTTGGAGCCTAATCTAAAATCACCGTGGTCATCCGCTTTATACCAAAACACTTGGTCATGTAATTTGTTGGATTTTGAATTATTATTGATTACCAAGCACTCATAATTCTCTGTGCACTGGTCCATGACCTGACAAAATGATTCAAAGGTTGGAAACATACCTGCGTAATTTTCATAGATTCTTCTGCGGTTGGCAATGTAATTTTCTCTAAGGATAAACACATAATCTATATTGGTACGCAGTGTCGGTGGAATGCCTAAGGGATATTGCATTGTGATGACCAACATGACCTTCCAATGACGGCCATTCATGAAAAGTAAACGCATCATTTTATCACGCGACCACGTATTATCATATAGACAATCATCTAAAATAACAAAGGCTCTGGGGTCAATCGTAGTGCGTTTATACGTTTCCATTTCTTTTTTTATTTGTTTCAAAACGGTGCGTTGACGTTTTAAAATATTTTCTATGATGGCGGTATTGTATTCATTATGCACAAACAATTTTGGCACCATTTTTCCGTAAAAGCCGTTCCCTTCTTCTGTTCCAGATATTACCGTGCCAATTGGTATTTCTTGTTGATAATAAAGTAAGTCTCTTACCAAAAAAGATTTGCCGGTGTCTCTCTTACCAATTAAAACCACCACAGGTCCTTTATTCTCATTTGGTTTAAAGCTAATACTTTTCATATCAAATTTTTTAAGTTCCAAAGTCATTATTATTTAAAATAGAAACTATTTTTTATCAATTTAAACGTATTGTAGAAAAACTAGAAAATTTGCAATACGAATAGAAATCTACAATATTGAGAAAAATCTATAATTTATATAATAAGTTAAAAACAAATATAATTTTTATATTAATTAGCTAAAGTATGGTATTTGTAAACTATCAAAAAAGAAAGAACCCTGAACTTTTCAAAAGTTTAGAAGATTCAGATTCTCTTTTTCTATCCAATGCACAAAATTATATTCCAATTTACACCCGATTCTTTTCATTAAATGATACAAACTTTAATAGTATCAATTTAAACCATAAATGGTATATTTATAGTGTTGATAAACAGAACGAAGAAAATTCTAACTTGTATAATTGCAAAATCAGTAATCTTACAACGCAAAAGACAATTCATAAAGAAGTATTTTTTAAGCTAGCTCCATTATTAGACCCATATAAATATTTAACAGGAAAATATAATATTAACGATGAAAAAATATTTAATTTACCCAAATTAAATTCAACATCAGATGAGTGTCACCCAAAGTTATTAGACACCAATAACTCCGCTTACGTAGATGGGTTATTTATATATTTAACCAGTAATCTACTCTACAATAATCGTTTTATACATGGACTAGATTATTATGGTTCTACTTTAGGCATCAAAAATAATTATAAGATTAATGTGTTTGATGATATTGATTATTTGAATAATTCTGATTTTTTTAATAACAACAAAAATACCCTATTTAAAATAGACGATTATCAACATTTATTTCAAAATGAAAACAATACGAAATTGGAACCCATTACAATACAATATAATACCAGCGCGAAGTCCCAATTATCAATAAAATCT
>Ga0114966_10000493_pt1 | contig 37642 bp, 28 predicted proteins | sample M_130207_XF_Meta_FD_87029 | JGI IMG/M metagenome (GOLD analysis project Ga0114966, IMG submission 87029) | Freshwater microbial communities from Lake Montjoie, Canada to study carbon cycling - M_130207_XF_MetaG | ecosystem: Environmental > Aquatic > Freshwater > Lake | place: Lake Montjoie... | reverse complement strand
TTCTTCATCTACTTCTTCATCTACTTCTTCATCTACTTCTTCATCTACTTCTTCATCTACTTCTTCATCTACTTCTTCATCTACTTCTTCATCTACTTCTTCATCTAGTTCTTCATCATTCTCATTATCATTAATATAATTGTCTCGATATTGATGTAATTTGTATTTTTCTGCTTTATCTTGATTATTTTGTATATATAGTTGTGCAATTAGATCATAAATAGAAACCATATCAATTTTAGATTCGTCATATGTAAATGATTTATTAATCGATAATGTTTTAGTTTCTTCATTATAATTAATAAGTTTAATATATTTTAGTGAATTGAGAATAATATTTAGAGATGTATTATCAAAGAATTTAAATTCATTCAAAAGTTCTGATACATTAATTTCTGTATTATTATTGATTTTATTAAACACCATATATTGATAAATTGACATTACAAATGTATATATAGTATCAAATGTTACTGTAATATTAACAGTTGATAGTGATGGATAAAATTGTATCTTTTTATTTGGATAAAGTTTTTCAAATGAATTATTAAGAACTTTTGCATAAAAATATAATTCTTTATGTTTATTTAAGAATTCATAATTGAATGTTTTTTCTGTTGATAATTTCCAAATGGATTTTTGTAAAAGTTTAAAATCCATAAATTCTTTATTAAAAATCATATCTGCAAAAAGTGGATTAACTATTTTAATTGTTGTATTATTAATAATCGTTTTAATATAATTAGTTGTATTAATATCTTTAATTAAATCTAATGTTGTAAGAACTAAATGTTTATTTGATTTATATTTATTTGCAATCATTTTAAGAATCTTCATTTCTAAATCTAAATTTGATCCATTAAGAATACGTTTACAAATTTTAGAATTATAATCATCTAATATATAATATCCAGAAATACAAGTTTTAGTATCTAAAATTGGCATAACAGTAATTAAATCACATATTTGATTTGATAATCTTTCATATTCTACATCATCAATTTTATCTTGAATCTTTATGATAAGAGTATCTAATCTTGAAATAATATTATTTTGAAATTTTTTGTCACAATTATCTGTAATAATCTTTATATCAAAAATACAACCTTCAAATAATACTAAATTTTTTTCATAAAATATATTATAATTTGAAGCAATAAGTGACAATGAAATTATTAAATCAATATTATTACAAATTGATTGAATAAAAGGTTGATTGATTTTTATTAGAAATACATTCTTATAAAGATAATAAGATGAAATCATAAAAATAAGATCAACATTATTATGTGTCATAAAATTTTTAAGACATTTAAAACATTGACGAATATTTTTAATACCTTTTGTATATTTATTATTAAAATTAATAAAATTTTCAACAGTTTGAATCTTATCACATTCATATATACACATTTTCTCAAGATATAATGCTATAAATTCATAAGGATTCTTACCATTTTTCATTAATTCGTAAATTAAAAAATCACATTCAACAATATTAATAGAGTTTGAAATAAAACATTCATCAAAAAATGAATGTAAATACTTTTCAGTATGTTCTAAATCACAAATAGATTGATCATTTAATGTTTGAAAATTAAATTTATCCGAATTTGCATTGTAAAAAATATCAAGTGATGTCATATTTATTATTATTATCTATTATTGATATTTTATTTATAGATTATATTTTTATCAATTTTTTTTTGAAAAAAGTGAATATTAAAGATATTAAAATTTATATTAATATAACATATCATAAAAAATGATACTTCGAATTTATAAAAAAAATACAAATAACAAAAATGAATTGATAGATATAGATATATATAATGTTATTAAGAATAATAATGTAAATGGAGTAAATGGAGTAAATGGAGTAAATGGAGTAAATGGAGTAAATGGAGTAAATGGAGTAAATGGAGTAAATGGAGTAAATGTAAATGGAGTAATAAATCAAAAAAATATTAAAAGATATTTAAATTTAATTAAAACTACGTATGATAATACAATTGAGGTTTATACAGAACATTATAATTTATTATATGAAAATGATGATTATATTATTGTTTCATATCAAAAAATATTACAACATTTAAATACATTTCCTAATTTGAAATCATATGATTATGATAAGAATATTAATAATTGTAGTACTTTAATTAATAGTAATATAAATCAAATAAATCAAATAAAATTAATTAGGGAATCAATAACATTTTTGGAAATAATAATAAATGATGAAATTAAAGAATCATATTTAATAGAAACTTTATTAAACCAAATAAAACAGCAAATATTAAACCATAAATAACAACACCTATAAAAGATACAACTCCTTCCTCATTTGGATTTATTTGTTTTACATATTTACCAATTAATTGTTTAATAAAATTTTGTGATAACAAAATAAAAATAACCCATATTAATAAAGGATCTTTAATAAATTCGGGTATTTGAAATGGTAGTTTAAATTTAGATTTTTTTTCGATTTTAATATCTTTTTTATCATCATCTGTATCAGGATCATTATCAGTGTTTATATTTTTTCCTTTTTTTGATTTATTTAATTTATTTATTTTATTTATTTTATTTTTTCCATTTGTTTTTGATTTATGTTTCTTAGAAATTGATTCATCTGATTCAGTATTAATTTGATTTATTAAATCATCTATAGCATCTTCATCTTTTTGTCTTTGATCATCAATATCAATATTTCTATCACCCATATACTGTTTAACATGTTGTTGTTCCATTTGTTTAGCTTTTTCTATAACATCTTTTCTTAACATACCAATTGGAGTACCTCCGCCCATATCACTGATATTCATTATAAATAATATAAATAATGAATATAATTTTTCAAAATTAATCTATCTTTAAAATTAATCTATCTTTAAAATTGGAAAATCTTTTAATTCTACAGTTAAATCCATATTTTTATATCTAATATATTCTGATGATATTATACTATAAAAATTTGGATTATATGTAATATTTGGAAATTCATTAATTTGTTCCTTTTTTTCTTCATTATTTTGTTCTAAATTTAAATCATCCATAATTAATTTCTTTGTATATCTACTTCTATCAATCTCAATTTTATTTTTATATAAATGATATATTTCCTTTATTATTTTTTCAGTTAAATTTACACAACGAGGATTTTCGTCATGGTGATCTGTTAATGTTAAAACAACTTTACCATATATTTTTTTGCCATAAATAATTGTAGCATATATATTTAAATTATTATCTGTTTGTTCTTCAGATTTTGAAATATAAAATGTTAAACTATAATCTAATAATTTATGTTCATAATAACGAATATTTTCAAATGTATCTTTATAAACCTGAGATTCTAAAACATCATTTATATATTCTATTAATCTACAATCACCATTTATATTAATTTCTAATGCATCTCTAACAAAAACATTACGAATAATTGTTATAAAATCTGATAATGTAAAATTATCATATGATTCATTTAATAAATTTCTTTTAATAAAAATCATTCTACCATTAACATTTATATCTCGTACTATTTGTGATGCTAATTTATTAAAAGATGGTTCTGTTATTTTATCTGTTTGTACATATATAGTCTGATATACATATGATTCATTATATTCAACATCGGATATTCCAGCAAATTTATCTGATGTAATTCCAGATTTTTCTAAAATAATAAATAAATCATTTATAGATGAAATCTTTTCAAAATGTACATATTCTTTTAATTCATCCGATAATTTTGTGTATGTAAAATTATTTATAAACCATGTGTCATCACCGAAACCATCATGTATATCTAAAATTCCAATTGAAACTGTCATATTATGTTAACTTTATAACAAATTAATTATATTTAAAATTCTCAAAAATAACGCCGATTCTTTTTAATTCATCTAAAATATTTGACACATAACGTCTTCTAACAAATTCTAGATTTGTTATTTTTGTTCTATGCATATCACGATTTAATACTTTACTCACTTGTTTATTTCCTCCCATTTGATTATTTGTTTTTTTATTTATCGATTTTACTTCATATACATATCCTGGTTTATTTAATTCAGAAAATCCACCTATTTTTAATTCTTTTATTATTGGGTTTCCATCAATTATACCTCGTGTAATCATAGATTTAGGTGCAATGGATGATAAAGATAACCATTCTTCATTATATGCACATGACACATCTTCTAGTTTAGTCTCATAACGATTTAAACTTGTTACATACAATACTTTATTATTTTGTATATATTTACTAATCCAATTATTAATATATTCAATCATCTTATCATATTTAATTTTTTTATGTGTTTTTTCATATATTTCTTCTAATTGTAATCTTTGATCTTCTATAAATTTTCTATTTAAAAATTTTAATGGAAGATCACCTGTAATAATAGATTGTCTATGTGTATCTAAATTATGTGTTATTATTTGTGTAACACAATTATCAATAGGTATATCAATAAAAAAATAATTAGAATTATTAACATCTAATTTAATTTTATATCTATTATCATTTATAAAATTTGTTAATCCTATTACGATTACATTTATTTCTCTGTTTACTTGATTTATTTCTCTGTTTACTTGATTTATTTCTCTGTTTATTTCATGCATTTTTTCATTAACTTCCTTATATATTTGGTCCTTCCATTCTTCTGGTTTTAAATTATAATTAGATTTTATTAATAATTTTTTTGTTATCTCATCTAAATCTATTACATCAATATTTAGATGATTCATTTTAGTAACAAAATCTATTTTCAAATATGAATTTATACCAATAATATGTGCTATAATCATATATATATATATATTATATATTGAATATAAATTAATTATGTGATTGTAATATTATATATAAATGAATCAAATATGTTTTGGTAATAGTTTTTGTATGAATAAAACTTTATTATTTTTAATAATTTTAATAGCTTTGGGTATTCTTATCTATGATCATTTTACTTTAAAAAAAGAAATTGGAAAAATTACAACACAACAACAAATAAATGGAGATAATGGAGATAATCAAGTAAATAAATCAAATCAAGTAGATAAAACAAATCAAGTAAATAAATCAAATCAAGTAAACAGAGAAACAAATCAAGTAGTCGATGTAATAAAACCAATAGAAGCAATACATGCAATGCAACCAATATCAATGCAACCAATGCAGCTACCAACAATTGGTCAAGTTATTAAAGATTATGATTATAGAACTTTAGAAGATCCTTTAACTCCACCATTTAAAAGAGATGATTATATGATTCCATCTCAAATGATAAGACCTGATATGTTTGGTTTATATACTTCTGGTGCTCCCGGAACATTTCGAAAAATGGGTTATCTCAAAGCAACAAATACAAATAGTGAATATAAATATTTAAATTTAATTGGCAGACCAAAATATAATGGTTCATCTATTTATGAATATTATATTACTTCAACAAATCGCGATAATTCAATTAAATTTTATTTAAATAAATATAAAAAAGAATTATATGATGGGGATACAGTAAAAGTTCCTCAAATTGGTTCCGAAGAATTTGAAGTAATAATTGATAAAGATCTAAATCTAGAATACAATCCGTTACTATTCTAATCTAATAAAAATAAATAATATTCAGTATAACGATTTTGATCTGTTAATTTACTATCTTTATATATTAAAGGTTCTGTAACATCAATTAAATTTGATTTTTTATCATTATTTTTATCATTTTGACGTTCAATAATTTTATAATGAATAAATAATTTTATTTTAATTATACGTGGTTTTTTTGATAAATATGATACAATTGCTGAATATATATCAAGTTGAATTTTATTTGTTACTCTAAATCTTGATGTTATTAATTCTGTTTTTAAAAAATTATTTGTTGGTTCTAATTCAATACCATAATTTAAAATTTTTTTTAAGATTGTTGTATTTTTCTTTTTCATGGTTGGTATTGCCCAAGCCCATGACCAAATTAATGTTGATGAATCATATGTACCAATATATTCATATTTATATGTTTCTATTTTGTCAAAATTTTCATCATATAAAATTATTTGGTTATGTTCAAAATCTTTTTCAGAATCTATAAATTCAATATATTTTAGTTTTTTGTTTAAATCTTCAATATTAGATTGATTTAAATCAAAATATTCTAAAGCTTCTTTAATCATTATTATATCAGGTGTAAGATTAACTTTTACAATATTTTTATCTTTATTATCATCTTTATTATTATCTTTAATATTATCTTTAATATTATCTTTAATATTATCTTTAATATTATTGTTATCTTTATCTTTATTAACTTGTAACTTTATCATTATATATAATAATATTATATTTATTTTTTATTTTAGTTTTATTTACGTTTTAACATTATATCTTTAATTGAAACAGCAGATTTTACAGTTGCAAATTCCCTATTTTTTGATCCTTGTATAATTTTTAATTCTGCTTTATTACATTGATAAATTTTTGGAAATCCTCCTAGAAATGATAAATTCTCATCCATCTTATATAAATAGTAAACATAAAAAAAATAGTAATTTAATCAAAATTTATTATAAAAGCGATTGGATCTAAATTATTTTTTGGCTGTATATTTTTATTATCATTTTGTTCTTCTTCTTCAATTTCCTCTTCTATAATTATATCTGAATTATTATTATCATTTTCATTATTTATATCATCTTTTGATAATTTAATAAAATGTAAAATATTACAACATCTACCTCTATTATTACATGAAAATTTAATATATTCTGTATCTAAAATTGATTCAACAAAATTATTAAATAAAAGTCTATGAAGTGCAACTTTCTTTTTTTTAAAATAAAAATTTATAAATGTTGATTTATGATTCCATACGTTAGTAACATAACCTGTCCATATACAACAACTTGTTGGTGAAAATATTGATGTATTTATATTTTTAACAATACGTGCCATATCACGATAGGATAAAGTTTTATCATCATCAATATTTTTTATTTGTTTTTTTGTCATTTCATCAAGAATTGTACTTTTTCTTGTCATTAATGTTTATTAATATTATAATGTAAAAAAAATATTTAAAATTCACTTAGATAAAATATAAAGTTTCAATTATAGATGGTATTTCTGTTAAAAATCCAGGTTTAAAATTATTTGTAAAATATGTGTATCGTATATTTATACATTTTGAATTTGATTTATATTTATCTTGTTCTTTCAGATTAACTATATTACCATTGTCAAATATAAATAAAATATGATTATCCGAATTGTATATTACAATTGGTATTGATTTTGTTATTTTATTAAGAATATATAATTCAAGAAATGTATCAGTAATAGTAGCACTATCTGATAATACTTTTGTTATATATGATTTTATTTTATTATGACCAATATGTGATGATAATTCTTCATCAATAAATTTTTTATTTTTATCATTTAAAAGAAAATCTATAACAGATGCTTTAAAATGTGATGACAAATCAGTTTGTATTTGTGAATAATATCCCAAATTTTTTGCTTCAATATCGTTATATTCATTTTTAATCCAATAGAATCCATTTACATATGCCCTAAAGATTGTCATATTATTTTGTATTAATCTCTGTAAATAATATTCTTTCATATTTTGTAATACATTTTCTTCATTTATTTGATTAATATTTGTTTCAAGTGTCTTTGCTGTTTTTTTCTTACCAATCTGTGGAATATTATCTTTGCCAAAAATATCCGATAATATTTTTTTAACATTACTTCCCGAATATCTTAAAATAGTTTGATCTGATCTCTCAGTGTATTTGTTAAAATCAACTATATCTGAAACAAAATAATCATTAATCTTTAAAATTTCATATGCTTTTCTGTCATTTGTTGCTAATTCTTCTGATATTTTATTAATAAATTTTATAAGTTCTTTTTTTGTTATCGACATATAACACCCAGTTCTTGTAAAATGACAATGTGTATTTAAATTACATTGATCTTTCGTTTTATTATTAAGACATGATGTTCTATCATTATCTATTGAATATTGTTTTATATCTGGTAGTGAATTTGCAATATGAACTAGTTTATCAAATTTGCCACCTTGTTGATTATTTGCTATTCCTATTCCATCTTCTTGTTCCTTTGCTGCATCTTCATCAACCTCAATCTCTGCTAATTCATCTTCGTTTTCACCTTTATCATTAATAATCGTTTTGTATTTGAGATATAAATCATGATTTGCTAATTTAAATAAAATAAGTCTAATATTATCAACTTTCTCTTCATAATTTAACTTTATTGAATTTATAATCTTCATTGTCTTTTCTTTTAAATTTGAATTTTCAAACTTGTTTAAATAATTTGATAATTCAAGTCTAAATAATTCATAAGATTCATTTAAATATTCATCTAAATTTACGTCTAAAACTCTCTTATCTGTCTTTACATTAAATTTACGTTTAATAATTTCATCATCTATTTTTTCTATTATAGGTGCTTTACTATAAGATAATTTTAATTTATCAAATTCAGATTTATCAATCCATTCTTCTATTACTGGTATAGTATTCATAGTAATAGTTACTAATGATTTAATCTCTATTTTTGTATCTTTTTCATTCTCATAATAAACACCGATTATTTTTACTGGTATTAATTCTTTACTCTCTTTAAACAATTCAGTTATATATGTATATGTCTTTTTAAATGATTGAATATATTTATCTATTGATTTAACAATCTGAATATTATATATAGCACCAGATGGCCTAACAGGTATTAAAAAATTATCATCTGTTACAAAAAAGTTTGTTTTATTTCTTGAATCAACAACTTGAAATCTTATTTTATATTTATCTAATTTTTGGATATAAAAATAAATTTCATTTGCTACTGGGGCTGAATCTTTATAAACAATCTTATCTAAAAATGAACCTTTGCAATTCTCAATGTAAATTTTTTGAATTTGTTTCATAATCTGATGTTCTGGTGTAAATATTTTTTCAATTATCATTGTTTTGTCATCTTCATTTAATTTTTTAACAAGTACAATCGGAAAATAATTTTTACCATCTTTAATAATAATTATGGTTTTTCTATTCTTATCTTCTAATGAATATATATCTTCTATATTTTGACATATTAAATTAAAATCTTCTTTTACTTTTTCTTTTTCAAAACTCTTCTTTATTATTGTTGTTTTCTTTTGAAATAAAATTATATTTATTCCTCCTTTTAATAAAATATTTGGTATAGATATAAGATTGTTTAATAATTCAAAATCTAATTTATTATTATTATTTAAATATGATATAAAATTTTCAATTTGTCCAAATTGTGTAGCTATATCACCAGTATTTAATGATATATATATTTGTTTTGATCTATCATTTTCTAATGCCCCTATTATTTTTTCCATAATATCATTCGATGTCATATCTATACATGATCCAACAGCATTTAAAAAAGGATTATCATTTTGTACTGATCCATATTTGAAAAAAAATCCATTATCTGTTGTTTTTGTTAAATAATGTTGTTTTATAAATTTATCACGATTATTTAAAAAGTTAAAATAAAAATCCAAATATCTTGGTAATAAACCAAAACGTCCTTCTTGAATTTTATTTGTATCTTGTAAAATATATAATTTTTCTAAAATATTTGATTCTTCAAGTTTTGTAACTTTTTCTTGTTTGGATTCTACACCTTTACATTGTGAATAAAAATCCTGTTTATTTGTATTTTTAGAATCTTCTGGATTTTTCTTAAAGCAACAAGGCATACAATGTCCATATGGATTCTTACAACGAGTTAAGAAACCAACATAAAAATGTTCACCATTTATCTCTGGATCACATGTATAATGTATTTCATTTCCAGTTGGTTCACCATCTGGATTAAATTCAGCAAACTTTAATGTTTTTAATTGAATCTCTTCTTTCTTTCCACTCTTAGTATTTTTTACAAATACCATTTTTTCATATTGATCAGTCTTCTTATTTAATTTATATCCTGATTTTAATAATTCAGCCATTGATTCCGCATTATATTGATTGGGTCGTCGTCTCTTTCCATCGCCACTATTTTGACAACATCTTGTCCACTGTGTTTCACCTTCTTGTGGTTTATATCCTATACGTTGTTTATCCATCTTTGCCATTTTTTTGACCGTTTTAATCTCGTCACTAACAAAAGAAATATCTTGAACTTTATTTCTTCTTTTTGCGATCTTATTTAATTCTTTTAATTTGTCTTTTAAATTTTGACGTTCTGGTTTTTTATATAAATATGTTTCAATATATAAAAATAATAGAACATTCATAAACCTAGCCATTCTATCTAATTGTATTTTATTTCGTGCTCCACTAATACGAATTTTATAATTATCTCGTTGTTTACCTTGAATATCAATACCAATTCCAGGTGATTTATATTTTGGCAATGATTCAAATTTCTTTAAAACTTTTCGACTCTTTTTAAGATATGGGTATCTTTGTTTTATTTTTTCTACTTCTTCTAATGCTCTATCTTCAGTAATATTAAATTGTTTTGATATTTCAGTAGCTAAAACTTTATCTGTTACATCATAATTTCTAAAAAAATGTAAAATTCTCATCTCAATTTTTGTTTGATTATCATATTTAGATTGTCTCTTGAATCTTAAATATGTACCATATTTACTTACATTATTAGTTGCAGTAATTTTAGATTGACGTTTTCTTGGTTCAATAACTAAAGCAATATATGGATAGAAATATCTAGAAAATTCACTTAAATCATTATGATTAATATTAAATTTTTCTGGTAATTCAAATTTTTGTACTGTATTAATAAATGCATAAATAAATTCAGTATCTTCCGGATTATAAAATCGTTGATGATTCTTCTCTGAATTTATCTTTGATATTAGATTTTTAATTATTGGAAATGATAAACCAATATCTTCTATAACTGCTTTATCATCCTCTTTCCAAACCATTTTATATTCTAAACGACCGGATTCATTTATTGTTACACTTAAAAATCTATCTCCAAATCTATCTGAAATTGGAAATTTTACTGTTATTCCATAAGGAGTGTTCTCAAACCATTTTGTTATTACATCAGTTGTTTCTTGTTTATTCATATATTTTGTTACTGTTTCATTATGAAATTTGTAAACAATATTACTATCAATTGTTTGATATAGAATAAAAGGATATGATGAATTAACAACAAACTCATTAAATATTCTATATAAATCTATTTTACTACCTTCTTTTAATCTTAATTTTACATGTATAATTGATTGAATAACATATGTATCTTTAAAATTCTTTTTACCTTCTAATGTTAGATTAGTATTCTCAACAACATTCATAATCTCATTCTCAATAATTAAATCATTATTAATAGTTTCAAATATATTCTTCATTCTTACTTCCTCTGTCTTCTTATCATTATTTAGATATACAATTATATCCTTTATTTCATCTTGTCTTATTTTTGGAAAATATAACTTGAAATATATATCAGTTAGATTTTTAACTGCTTCAACTGATCCTGAATAACTTATACCAAGTTCATTATATATATCTAGTAAATATATTTCATTATTCATAATATAATCTTCATAATCTAATAATATATTTGTATCATCATCTTCTCTTCTAATTTTACTTGTATATCTTTTCATATTATCTCTTAGATTTTTGAGTTGATTATCAACTTCTTCATAAACATGAAGATTATTATTTGGTTCAATATCAACATTTAACATTTCATTACGTCGTAACCATTTTTGACCAACCATGACCTTTTCGATATTGTTATTATAATAATATTCTGTCCACAAATATTGTCTTGATGGTATTATATATGATGATTCACCAAATTGATCAGAATTTTTTAACGAACAACATATTTTATCTTTAATAATTTTAATTGTATCATCTTTATAAATATAATTTACAGTTACAAATATTTTTGTATATATATCTTTTAATGTCTCATCATAAACATTATTCATCTTTGATTTATCAAATTCAATCATATTATTCATTTTCTTTTGAAAAATTCTATTATCATCTAAAGCTTTCTTAATTAATTCGGTTGTTTTTGATAATTCTTTATCATATGAAACATCAACATCTTTATATAATTGTTCAATCTCTTCTAAATCAACCGCTTCTTCTTCATCTTGTGGTTCTTCTGGTAATTCGATATCCAAATCTAATTCATCATCAATATTCTCTTCAGGTTCACCCTTTTCTTCTTGTTCTTTTTCATCTTGTTCTTTTTCATCATCTTTTATTGTTTCCCCATAATCATCATCATTAAATCCACCTTTTAATTTATTTTTAGATTTACCTCGCTGTTGTTGAAATTTCTTTTTTAAAATTGAATCAATTGATATTTTTTTATTAGTTGTAAAATCTTTATCAAGATCTATATCAACTATAGCTGTTTCTTTTATTTTCTTTTTTAATTTACGTTTTAAATCATCATTTATTAAAGATTCATAGCTATAGATTAATTTTTTTTCTATTAATGTATTTTTTTTAATATGTATATCGTACCATTCTTTTGAATATAAATCAATTAATTCAGATTCTTGAACCTTTGATTCTTTAATCAAATATATGGATGATGTAATATGATAAACATTAAAAAAATAATTATACCAGTATTCTCCGTATTTTTTCTCTAAAATATTATATTCATCTTTAGATAAATTGATTAGAGTATCATAAAAATTTAATGTTTCTATTTTTTTTAAAACTTTCATTATATTTGATGAAACTTCTCCTATAAAAATATTCATTAAATATTGTGTTCGTCTATTATTGTTTTTGTATTTCCAAATTACTTTAATGGGATCATTCATTATTATATAATAAATAAATAAAATTTATTATATAATTGATTCTGTTATATAAATTCCACAGTATTCTTCTGGTGATTTATTAAAATCAATATGTGTATATATACTTAATTCAATAGCTATTTCAGTTATAAATGTAAATATTTTTTTAAATAGTGGACCATGTCCATATTCAGGACATGCAATATGAGAAATCTCATGTAATGCTACATACATTATTGTATTAAAATTATGAAATTTATTCCATTCTTTTTTTGATCTTAAACAAAAAACTAACTCTTCACCTTTATTTACACTATAAGATGTTGACGATGATGATTCTCTACTTTCTGCTATTGATACACTTTTTATTCTTCCATCTAATTGTTCTATATATGATTTATATTCTTTATATTTTTCATCTTTATTTTTAACAAGATAATCATTTAATTTTAAAGTATTTATTTTTATAGTTGATAACATTATTACCGCAGTTGTCTTGTCTGATAAATCTCTTACCATATAATAATTCTGATCTAATGGTGATTGCAAAAATGTCATCGATTTAAAATAATACCAATAAAATATTGATATTCCAATTATAAATATTAATAATAAAATTACTAATCTCATTATTTGTAATATAATATAAAACAATAATATAAAAAATTCATACTATAAAAATAAAAAAATATTCTTTACTGAAATTATATAACAAGAATGGGAAATAAAACTTCTAAATCAACCCCAACAAATCCACAAAATCCATCTAATAGAGCTTTAAATATGCTTCAAGTTAGACCAAATCTATATAATGATGCTAAATATGATAATTTATCAGTTAAATTCTCTAGAAATGATCTACTAGATAGTATTAGTAATTTATCTTTAGGTACTGCAGTTAGACCTATGAATGGCGGAAGTCGTCATTATACAGATGCACAACTACATCCAAATGCTCCTCAAAGAGAGTCATATCTTAAATATTTATCTACAAAAACAATGGAAATGAATGGGGGGGGCGTATCAACGCTTTCAAATGGAATTGTTAATAACTTATCTTCTAATTCTGAAGGTGATTGGAACTCAATTAAGAATATGCTTATTCGTGGACAAAGTGGTGGGTGTGGATGTGATGGTGGTAGAGTATTAAATGGTGGTAACAATAATTTATCTAATTCATCATCATTCGATCTATCATTTACAAATAGCCAATCCACAATGAGTGCCGAACTAGCTCATCAAATGTATGGTGGTAATTCTTATTCTGCAACTTCAACTATGAATATGTCACACGATCTTGATAATGCTTTATCTAAAACTTCTATGAGTGCCGAACTAGCTCATCAAATGTATGGTGGTAATTCTTATTCTGCAACTTCAACTATGAATATGTCACGCGATCTTGATAATGCTTTATCTAAAACTTCTATGGATGAAAATAATTCACAAGAAAACCAAGAAAAACAAGAACTTCAAGATGGTGGAAAATTAAAATTATCTGCCAATAATAGTTCAACATCTATGCAAAATATCAATTATGATATGTTATTAGGTGGAAAGACAGAAAAGAAAAAACATAAGAATTCTTCATCTTCTTCTTCATCCGAATCATCAACCTCTCTTGGTGATATTGACGCATCATCTTCATCTTCTACATCAACAACAATATCCGGATCTTCTCCTGAAGGTGTTATTAAACGCGCTCTTGGAAAAAATAGTGTTAGTGAAACTAAACACGCTCTTGGAAAAAATAGTGTTAGTGAAACTACACGCGCATTAAAGAGAATTGAAGCTTCCGAACAAAAGAAAGAAAAATTATCATCTTCTTCTTCTGACTCATCATCATCATCATCTAAATCCACAAATTCGTCATCTTCTAATTCGTCATCTTCTAATTCGTCATCTTCTAAAGGCACTGAAGCATTTGCAAAAATAACTCGTTATGATAATGTATTATTAACATCAGAAGGTTCTGATACTAATAATGTTATTAATGTTAAGCAATTCTATAGCTCTGAATCTGGTGATCTATTTAGTGCTTCATCTAATTTCTTAAGAAATAATATAAATAAAAATCGTCTTAGATAAAATCTGTAAAATCAAATTTAATATCATTTATGTTTGGTTTCTCATTATTTAGTATTTTTTTATTATTTACTATTTTTTTATTATTTAGTATTTTTTTATTATTTACTATTTTTTTATTATCTACTTTTATTGGGAATTTATTACTATTTTTTTTACCTGTATCATCAAGAATTTCAGCAAATTCATCAAATGGTATATTATTTGTACCTTGAAAATAATAATTAATTGGCATTTTACCATTTTTTCGATTTTCTTCTTTAATAATATATTCATTAAATATCTTTTCTGGTTCATCGACAATTAATTCTAAAAATTGTGTTGCTGGCTTCATAATCTGATTTGTAATATAAAAGAGATAATCAAGTTTTAATTTCTTTTCTTGAATATAATCCCAGTGTTCTACACGATCACCCTGTAAATTTATCGTTGCTTCTGGTGGTAATTCAATATATGCATATGGTATACGGTCATTAGATTGTGGTTTATTTCCTTGATCTCTTTTAGCCATGCGATCAGCTAATACTGCGTGAACAATAGATTCTCTATTCTTATATGTTGTTTTTAATGTTTTTGTAATAATAAACTTATCCAATGGAATTTTACCTTTAATTGTTAGATCTAAAATTTCCTGTGTTTTATCAACAGCACCTTTTGGACTTCGTTTGTTTAGAATCTGATCAATAATATTACCACAAATAATCTTTACAATATTTGCATTATCACGACGTTTCAAAACAATACCCATTGATTTTTGTTTAAATTTATCTGGACTCTTCTCATATAAATTTCCAACATATCTTTTCTTTGTTAAAATGATAAAAGGATATAGAACTTTTTCATATTCTTGAGCCATTGGTGCTGGTAATAATGTAGATATAAGAATTGAACTCCAAATACCAAATTTAATAGATATTTTTAGTGCTTCTTTATTCTGAACTGGTTTTCCATCTTTATCTTTTAGATACAAACAATAAAAGATCGAATCAGTGTCACCATATATACCTTGTGGTTCAACTATATATTCCATCAATGTATCTTGAACTATATCATAAAATTTCAAAAACATTTCAGTTCTATTTTTATAACCTATATTATCTAAAATACAATTAAAGTCTTCAACAAAATCTTTTGTATAAATTGAACGATCAATCTTGAAAAAATCTTTCTTTGTTATATTTAATATTTCCTTAATTTTATCGTCATATTCTAAATCATTATTATCAAATTCTATATCAAATAAATATTTAAGTTTTTTTCTAAATTCTCGTATATTTTGGTATGAATTTAAAGTTAATTTATTAATAAATTTTTCATAATCTTGTTCTGTTTTAATATTAATTGATTCTAATTCTTTTGAATATTTTTTTAACATGTCTTCATATTTTTTGACATAAAATTCAATAGTTTTGCGAATAAATTTTCCATCATGAATTTGTTTATTTTCAATTGTTTCAATATGAAATTCAGTTTCTTCATCAAGTTGTAATTTTGTTGGAAAATATTTATATATAGATTCTGCATATTCTAAAAACTTTTTCTTTGATGTTTTTGAAAGATTAATCATTGTTGCAAATATATTTTCAATAAAATATTTAGAAAATTGTAACATTTCACGACCGGTAGCAGTTGTTGATGCTGCAATTTCTTTCATATATATAGGACTCGTTGGAGCTCCAGTCTGACCATATAATGAATTTGCTGTAACTTTATAAGCTTGTTGTAAACCATCTAAAATTGCAACAATAAATGGGTCGCCACCATTTTCTTTTAGATCTTCCATCTGATTTTTATATTTCTTTCTGGCTGATAATAATTCAGATAAAATATCAGGAATAATACCTTTTGTACCATTATCTTTTTCAGCAAATATACATTCAACAAATCGTCCATCGGGTTTTTTATGTGAAATTTTATGATATATATATCCTGGAAGATTCATAAAAGATGTATTAGTAACTAACATTTCATGTGATAAATTTCTTAATCGCATAGAATTTGGATAAAGACTTGAGAAATCAAGTACTGGGATAGGATCTAAATGTACTCCCGTTTTTGGTTCAAACACAGTCGCTCCTTCATATCCATCATCATCGTCATCGTCATCGTCGTCAACATCATCATCTTTATTCTTATTATTAAAATAATGTGTTAATTTATTTAATTTTGATTCATTTTTATCAAGATCAGCTGGATCAATTTTAATCTTTTTCTTTAAAACTGGAATTAAATGATCACATTCTCTGCATTTTTTAGCTACTAAACTATAGATTTTTACACCCTGACCTCTTAAAAATAAAAATGATATTGGGACATGGCATACCATAGCCATACCAATTGAATTAGTAATAATCTGTAATTTCGCAATTAATTTATTACATAGTGCACAATCTTGTACACAATATCTAGCAATAATAGCGCGATCCTTATCTTCTTTTTCTTGCAATTCAAATAATTGCTGCGGCGATATATCATCTTTAGCTTGTGCCCACATAACCTTATAACCTTTCCCCATAAACTCAGAACTATTAATTGTTCCCTCAACTATTATTTGATTTTTTTTTAATTCAATTATTCGAAACTTTTTTGATTCTAAATAAGAATTTTCAGTCATTCCATCATCCCAACAAATCTTAATAAATTGACCAATATTAATTCCATTCGTATTTTTTGTATCTATCATAGTCTGATTTGTTTCTCCATTTACTGGACTAATATTTGTTAATTCTTGCCGAATAAAATTCTCAGCAACCGCGTCTAATTTATATGAACCAAGTTTATAATCACGCTGTACTACCTTCATTAGATCAAATACAACACGACCTGGCATTTTATAATATTTTAGAATATTTTCACCAAGAGCAGACGATGCTAATTTAGTTTCAACAAATTCACATATATGATTTTTAATTCTAGATAATCTTGCAAATTTATGTTCAATACCTAATAACTTTGCTCTCAAATATAGATATTTAAAATCGAAACCAAATATATTGTATCCAGTAATAAAATCAGAATCTAATTCTATAATTAATCTCTGAAATCCTAATAATAAGTCTTCTTCAGTTTCATATGAGTGTACGGTTATACCTTCTAACTCTGTACATCCACCAAGTGTTAATATATATTTAGAATAACATTCATCTTCACCATATCTTGACATAGTTAAACCGATTTGAATAACTTTATCTGATGGTTTTTCTGGATTTGGGAAAGATATTCTATCACCACTTGTACATTCTAAATCAAAACTTAAAATTGTAAACTTTTGACATTTAATAATATCATTCAAAGGGGTTAGATTCATAAAGTCAGTTTCAACCTCAATTTCTGAATATGTTTTCTTAAATGATTCTTTAATTATATCATACGAATCAATTTGTATCCATCCAACAGATCTTAAATCTTTAATATGTAATAAACGTAAATATGGAATAATATTAGATTCATAAACTTTAAATTTTAGTTTTTGCCTAGAAACATATGGTATAAATAATTTCTTTTTAAATACCCTTTCATATGCTTTATAAGATGACAAAGATGAAAATTCAAATCTAATAAAATGGAATTTTGTAAAATTTGAAAAATGATAAAAGTCACAATGTTCTTCTATTCTATATTTTACTAATCCCGAATGTAATTCTTTTGGCCATACATTCTTTTTAACCTCTTGAATTAATTGTGATTGTTGAATATTGTTATATTTTCTATCTAATTTTATAAAAAAGAATGGTTTAAAATTCTTTACCGATACAGCTATTGTTTTTTCATCTTCACTTCTACCAAATAATCGTAAACCATATTCTTCTTCACCATTAGCATTCTCATCTTTATATTCATCCCATTCTAAAACTTGAAATTTTATCATATTATTTTTATTCTGTAATATTATTTTTATAATGATTTTATTTTATTTTATCAATTTTTTTTATTATATTATTATATAATGTTTAACTCTGGATTTACAAATAAAACGGCATATAAGGTTATTAGACCATATACTTCTCAAAAAATACATTTTTCATTAACATTAGAAGGTGGGGCATCAAAATGTTATAGAGAAGTTAAATCTTTAATGCCAAATTCAAATGATTTTAGTGTTATGAATATGACTACAAATGAATTATATGATTATAAATTAAATAAATTACCAGCACAACAAAATGGGGGTATTATGCCATCTTTAGATATGAAAAAATTAGAAGAAAAAATAGAAAGTTTAGAAAAAAGAGTTAAAACTTTAGAAGATAAAAATATATCTGTAAATACAGTTAACGAAAAAATAGAAATCCCAGATAGATTAAATAATTTATTTGAATCTTCCGAAAAAAAAATAATTCAACCAGGGCCATCGTCATTAGTAAATGGCGGATCAAATATAATTCAACCAGGGCCATCGTCATTAGTAAATGGCGGATCAAATATAATTCAACCAGGGCCATCACATATAAATTCTGATTTTGCTAAAGCATTTTTATAAATTTTTTTTAATATTTATTTTCATTTTTTATTATTATAATGCTATATTATTATAATGCTATATGATTATATTATAATTGGTGGTGGAATAGCAGGTGTTTATTGTGCCTATAAATTATCATCAAAATATAAAGTATTATTACTTGAAAAAGAAGATAAATTATGTGGACGAGGATTGATGATTAATTGGCATGGAATGGATATTAAAATTGGAGCAGGTATCGGTTCACCTGAAAATTTAACTTTAATTAGATTAATGAAAGAACTAAATTTTTTATATGTTGAAAGTAAAGGTGAGAATGGTTTTGTTGATTTAGATGATAGATTTGATCAATCAAAGTTTACACAAAAAATTAAAGATAAAGTTCAGGAATATAAAATTTTAGGTAAACCATATAATCATTTATCAGTTTTACAATTTCTAAAACAAAATTTTATAAAAGATGATGTAATTTCTTATCTTGAACATTGTGAATATATTGATTTTATTAACTCTGATATTGATTATTATCTTAATTTCTATCCAATCAATGATAATATTCCCGGACCATATACAGTATTTTATATTGACTGGATGAAACTTGTTAAAGTTATGGAGGAAAAAATTAAACAAAATTTAAGCGATATTCAATTAAATTGTGAGGTTGAAAAAATAAATAAAGTAGATGGGGGAATAAATAAAGTAGATGGAAAAATAAATAAAGTAGAAGGAAAAATAAATAAAGTAGAGGGGGGGATAAATAAAGTAGAAGGAAAAATAAATAAGTTTGAAGCTAAAAATATAATCTTTGCAACAACATTAAAACCACTACAAAAATTATTACTTTATCCCATTTCTAATTATATTGGTTCCGTACCATTTGTTAGAATATATACATTCCATAAGAATGGACATAATTTTAAAGGTAAAAATATTAAAGCTTATACTATTTTACAAAATAATTATTTACAAAAAGTTATTATTATGGGTAATAACATTTTAATGGCTTCTTATTCCGATTCATTTTATGCTGATTATTGGAAAAAATATTTAGATAATAAAGAAAAATTAACTAAAAAAGTATTAAAATATCTACGAAAGATAATACCAACTACATCTGATATAAATGATATATACATACATTATTGGTCTGAAGGTGTGCATTATTATAAACCAACATCTGGTAAGTTTGATGAGATTCATAAAAAAATAATAAATCCTGAAAAAAATTATTATGTATGTGGTGAGATTGTTTCAAGAAGACAAGGATGGGTAGATGGTGCTTTATCGAGTGTTGATGATTTACAATTATTTTGATTTATAATTATTTTGATTTATAATTATTTTGATTTATAATTATTTTGATTTACAATTATTAGAAAAATAATATTAATTATTAAATATAAAAATAAAAATCAATATTAATATATAAATGTCAATTCAACATAAACACAAACAAACATTAAAAGAAAATCTAATACTACGTGGTATAAAAATATTAGATTTTGCATTTATTATACCAATATACGCATTTGGTGGAATATTTGGTGCAATATTTCTTGATAATTATATTTATAAATATTTCAAAGTTGTTAATAACCCAAATATACAAGATGACACTACTATACAATTATTCACAAACGTTGTAATATTATTATTTATAAATACAGTTGTTGGTTATATTCTTAGTTATGTATTACAAAAAATACCATTTCCCTTAGATAATGTTTATGGTTTTAAACATAAACAAGTACGGGAAGTTCGTACAGGTGATATGATTACGCTAATTTTATTGATTTTTTCAAATGAAATAACTAGATATATAGTTGAAATACAAAGAAGATATATTAAAAATAAAAACTTAATACAATAATAAAAAGATTATATTTTCTTTTCATAAAATAATAAAAAGTTAAATTTTCTTTTCATAAAATAATAAATATGCACCTGAATTTATAATTGATTTGGGATTTTTAATTTGACTTACTCTAGAATCATTAAATTCATACCAATCATCTGAAATCATATTTTTTGTATATGAAATATAATGTCCACCAGTTGGACTACCCGAATGATTTACAATACCATATAGATCATATGAAAAAGAATCTGAATTATAAAATTGTTCTAATTGTAAATTTGTTAAAGGAAAATTAATCTGATTTGTAATCTTTTGTATATTTGTACCACCTCTTATTTCTATTTTTTTAAATCTCTTTAATTGAATACATAATTTATTCGGAAGTAAAAATATTTTCTGTGTTTTAATAGCCTTTTTTATTACTTGTGTTTCTTCTTTTATTTCTTCTTTTATTTCTTTATTATCTTGATTAATATTATTGCATTTAGAACAATTATAATCTACTTCTGATTGTGAAAAATATTTCTTTAAACACTCATCAATATTTGTTAAATCATTTAAATCTAATTCAATTGTATTAAATGGTTCATAATTATAATTACAATTTTCACATTTCATACATTTAATTTCAAATACAAAGATACCATAAAATATATCTAAAATTATTGAATGATTTTTCTTAATAAAATTTGTATAAAATTTTATCCCATTCTCTAATACATCAATCTTTTCATAATTAATCTTATCTGGTTGTTTTATCTCTAAAATCTCTACATTAGTTTTAAATTCTTCATGTAACATATCAAGAATTAAAGATAGAAATTCATGCGAATCTTGTTGGGCATTTCCACGGAAATTTGGAATTAATTCATCAAGTGTTGCTTTAAATTTCCGTGGAATTACATCACAATTAATATTCCATAATAATTTAACTAATTGATATAATCTGTATGTAATCGAGTTTTTAAATCTATATTTTGTTTTAAACTTTGGTACAACATATGATATATCATCATAGTTTATAATTTTAGATTTCTTATCTTTAATTATTAAACGATTAACTCCATTTTTTAGATCATTTTTAAACATCTTTGAACTCAAATATTGATTTAAAATATCAGTTGCAGATAAACATTGTAACACAGAGTTCATATAACATGTATTACCAATATTATCTAACCCACTTAATCCAAGGGTGTCTCCATTAATTTCTCCATTAATTTCTCCATTAATTTCTCCATTAATTTCTCCATTAATTTCTCCATTAATATTTTCATTATTTGACATTTATTAATTGATATTATTTATTAGGTATATTATAAGTTTTAAATAATATTTTTATCAATTTTTATGATATATAATATACAATATATATAATGACAGATATAAAGACAATAACATTCGATAAGGAAAAAATTTTAATTCAGTTTACAGATTTAGTTAAACAGATAAAAATAGATATAGATAATTCTACTGGTAAAGAAAAGATTAAACATACATTTAGATTACAATCAATCGAAAATGCTATAAAAGTTTTATTAAAAATAAAATCAAATGATATCACTATAAATGGAATTACTAATTTAAAAGGTATTGGTTCTGGAACAATTAGAAGAATAGAAGAGATTATACAAACTGGTAAATTATCAGAGATAAAGATTACAACAAAGGATGAAAAGTTTTTGAAATTAATGGATAAATTAGAAGAATCATATGGTATTGGTAAGAAGACAGCTTATATATTATTTAAAGAACATAATATTAAATCAATAGATGAACTAATTAGAAAAGTTAAATCTGGTAAAATTATTCTATCAAATGCAGCAATGAAAGGATTAAAATTCTATGGAAAAATTAATACAATGATTCCAAGAAATATAATTGATTTAGCCAGAGAGTTATTATTGGATACTCTATTTAAGATTGATCCTGAACTCTTTGGAGCAATATGTGGATCTTATAGAAGAATGAAAGATACATCAGGTGATATTGATCTAATTATTGTACATCCCAAGATTAAAACAAAATCAGATCTTAAAAAAAATAAATATTTTCAAACCATAATTAAAACCTTAAAATTAAGTGGCTTTATAATTGAATCATTAACTGGTGATGATGTTGAATCTAAATATATGGGAATTTTTTCATTTGAAAGAATAATTGGAAGAATTGATATTAGATTTGTACCATATGAATCATTTTATTTTGCCTATTTATATTTTACAGGCGGTGTTGATCTAAATAGGAATATGCGATTAATTGCATTGACACATGGGTATAAATTAAATGAATATGGTTTATATAAAGATGGTTCAACTAAATCAGTAAAAGTCGAATCAGAAAAAGAAATATTTAATATTCTTGGACTAAATTATTTACAACCTAAAGATAGGTCTTAATACCTTCAGATATTAATTTAATTTGTCTATCTGAAAATGTCTTCTTATAATATTCCATAAAATCTACACCGAATCTCTTTAATAATGAATTTTTTTCTTCATCTAACATTGCAGCATAATCTCTAATAAAATCATTATATGGCGAATATGAATCACAATATGTAACGAATATTTTATCTGATGCTTTTTGTATTAAATCTTTTTCACTTAAATTAGGATTTTTTACTTTGATTTCAATATACCATATACACCAAGCTAAACAAAATCCCATAGGATCACCAACAATTTTATTATCATTATGATTATCATTTGATATAGATTGAAATCTAGTTAATTCAAGATAATCTTGTGGTCTATAACATTTTATCTTTATTTTTTTATCTGTTGACTTTATTTCCTTATATATAATTGTTAATATAATCTTATCTAATATATCAATATCATTAACAACTGATCTACCATATGGTTCAAATCTTCTATATGATAAATCATGTTTATCAAATAATATTACATTTGCATGAAGTAAATTTATATTTCTAATAATTGAAATTTTGATAGCAATATATCTACAACCATCGTCTTTTATTAATTTATGTATACATTTATCTAATTTTGGATGGATAAAATTTATCGATTCATTATACCATAAAATAAGTGATGGTGTCAATTCACAAAAATAATATTTTACTATAGTTGTTAAACCAGTCATGCTTTTTATTATTTTATCATTTATTTTATCATTTATTTTATCATTTATTTTATCATTTATTTTATCATTTATTTTATCATTTATTTTATCATTTATTTTATCATTTATTTTATCATTTATACAATATTGTGGTATTTTTAAATTTGAATATTTATTAATTAAATATGTAAAATATAACATATTATGTATCACATCTGTATTGAATATAACATGGTTTACTTTTCGTTTTATTTCAGGAAATTCAATATTATTTACATCTTTTAATATCTTACATTTATCAACAGATTGATTTTTTTTTATTGAATTAATTGAATAACCATCAATATTCATATATTCAGGATCTGAATTATTAAATATTATATCAACAATTTTTTTATCTATTTTAATCTTTTTAAGATAAACAATTTCAGCTAAATAAATTCCATATGTATTTCTAAAATTATCAATAACATCAAAATTTTTTATATATTTCAATAATAATAATATAATTGCTTCAATTTGAGTTTTAAATTTGGGATATAATATAAGCAGATTAAAACATTGGTTTAATGGAATAAATTCATTTATTATACCACCTCTATCTAGTTGTTTAATATCAAATTTTGGTGATTTAAATAATAATTTAATAAGATCATTCGCACTTTTATTTACTTTTGCACTTTTATTTACTTTTGCACTTTTATTTACTTTTGCACTTTTATTTACTTTTGCACTTTTATTTACTTTTGCACTTTTATTTACTTTTGCGCTTTTATTTACTTTTGGTGTTTCTTCATTTATGTTATTTATGTTATTTATGTTATTTATGTTATTTATGTTATTTATGTTATTTATGTTATTTATGTTATTTATATTATCAATACTAATACTAATTAATGCATTAAGAGGTGTTAATCCTTTTTTATTATAAAAATTTATACCAAAGTTTTTTTTAATGAAATATTCAGTCAAGACAAAATTTCTATTTAGAATTGTTATATTTAATATTGTATCTGCTGTTGGTTGTTCAAAATCAATATATTTTGTTATTTTTTTTATTATTTTTATATATCGATCTATCTCTATGTTATTTTTATTTGTCTCGTAATTTACACTCTTACTCATATATAATATAATTTCAATTACAAGATTAGATTTATCATCATCAATAGCATTAATCTGATCTGTAAATTGTTTTTCTAATAATATATCAATAATCTTTTCGAATGTATTAATCCTTTCAATTGTATATATTGTTGGATAATGATATGAATTATTTTGGAACTCAATTAATTCTTCATCAAAATCTAATAATTTTAATCCTAAATCATCATATCCATTCTTAAAAGCTAAATGTAGAATATTTTCACCACGTTCATTACCCTTAGAATATATTTTTTCATCTAACTTTTTAATGAAATCTAATAATTCGTTCTTACCTCTGATTGCCAATATATGTAGAAATGAATTACCATCTAATATTGGTTCATTAATATTTGACTTTACAATTTTATATGCTTCATTTATTTTTTCTATTTTATCAGAATTTAATAATATAAGAATTTCTTCTTTATCCATAATTATAATAAATAAAATAATTAAACAAAAAATATTAAACAAAAAAATATATCCACATATTCACAACTAGATCAGCAATAAATATGCAACAACAGCATATAAAAATAAAGTTTAATTGTTCTGATGTTAAAAATATAGGTAATAAAATAAGCGTAATCAATGATTTTAAAATATTATTATTAAAAATTTTTGTTAGAATATAAAACATACAATCTATTTTAAGCCATGGAATAAGAATTGAAATAAGTGTCATTTCTATTTGTTCTGATGTTAAAAATATAGGTAATAAAATAAGCGCAATCAATGATTTTAAAATATTATTATTAAAAATTTTTCTTAGAATATAATACATACAATCTATTTTAAGCAATAGAATAAGAATTGAAAGAAGTGTCATTTTTATTTGTTATTTGTTATTTGTTATTTGTTATTTGTTATTTGTAATATAAAATTATAGAACATAAAAAAATCAACTTTTTTAATTATTATGACGAACACATTTCACATCCTTCAGCTCTCTTACCAGGTGTAAATTTACACATATTTACAAGTGTTTCTTCACTTGTTTCAATGTTTACTTTATTATCCATATGTAAATCAACAAGTTCCTTTAGAGACGATATGCCTTTTAATCTCTTTACATCATTAATATCAATACCAAAATTAATTGGATTTATAGCGGGATTTGTATGTAAATAATACATACCTGTTTTTAATCCTTTTTTCCAGCCATAGAAATGTGCTGATGATAGAGCTGTAAAATCTGGTTTGTTAATGAATAGATTTAGACTTTGAGATTGATCCACAAATGGTGCACGTATAACAGAGTGATCAATAATTGTTTTAAGAGGAATCTCAAATGCTGTGCGATAAATTTTCTTAAGATTATCTGGAATTTGTGGAATATTTTGAATTGATCCATTATCAATAATAATCAACTTACGAAGATCTTCATTCCATAATTTTAATTCTTTAAGATCTTTAATTAGATGATCATTAATTATAATAAATTCACCAGCCAAAGTTGTTCTAACAAACATCATTTTACGATAAGGTTCAAAACATTCATAATTACCCATAATCTGTGATGTGGATGCGGTTGGCATTAAAGCCGTTAACAAACTATTTCTTGCACCATATAATTTTAAATCTGCAATGAGGTTTTCCCAATTTAACTCTGGAGATAGATCATTAATTGTTAGTCCCCAATGGTGAAATTGTAACTTTCCAATTGAAAAGTCTGAATTCGGAAATGATTGATAACAACCATCTTTCTTAGCTAATTCAATAGTCTCTAAAAGAGCACCATAATAAATGTGTTCCAGAATCTTCTTGTCTAAAGCCAGAGCTTCAGGTGAACCCCATTCAAGTTTTAATTTGCAAAACACATTACTTAATCCCTGTATGCCAAGCCCTATTGGCTTATGCTTCATATTTGAAACTTTAGTTTTTTCAGTTGGATAGAAATTTAAATCAATAACTTTATTTAAATTATTAACTGATACACGAGCTACTTTAATTAATTCTTCAAAGTTAAATATACCGTCTTTAATAAATTGTGGCAGACAAATTGATACTAGATTACATACTGCTGTTTCATTCGAATCAGAATATTCAATAATTTCAGCACAAAGATTGGATGAACGAATAGTTCCAAGATTCTTTTGATTAGATTTTCTATTAGCAGAATCTTTATATAATATATATGGAAAACCAGTTTCTGATTGTGCAATCAATATTTCTTTCCATAATTCTCTAGCTTTAATCTGAGTTACAAATCTTTTTTCTTCTTCATATTTCATATATAATTTATTAAAATCTTCACCATATAATAAATTCAATCGACTGCATTCATCCGGACACATTAAAGACCAAATATCATCATTCATTACACGTTCCATAAATAGATCTGGAATCCATAAAGCTAGATAAAGATCCCTGCATCGTCTATCTTCAGATCCAGTATTCTTTCGGAGTTCAATAAAATCAAGCATATCTGAATGATATGGTTCCATATAAACTGCAATTGAACCCTTTCTTTTTCCACCTTGGTTAACGTAACAAGATACCCAATTTAAACCACGACATACTGGTACAATACCATCTGATATACCATTTGTTCCACGAATAAGCGAACCTTCCGATCTAATAGATGATACATGTACACCAATACCACCCGCCCATTTAGAAATCTTCATAATATCACCAAATGTATCTGAAATAGAATCAATATTATCTTCCATTGCAATAAGATAACAAGATGATAACTGTGGGTATTTTGTACCTGCATTAAACAGAGTTGGTGTAGCATGTGTAAATTTACGTTCAATAAAAAGTTTATATGTTTCTTCTACTTTTTCAAGATCATCTCCATGAATGAATAAAGCAACACGCATAAACAGATGAGATGGTCTTTCAACAATTACATCTTCAGATGTTACTTTACGCCACTTTCTAGAATACTTACGAATACGAAGTAAATATGACCTCTCCAAAGTTCTTATACCAAAATAATCATAAGAATAATCATCTTCAGGTTTAATCAACTCTTCAAGTTGATTTCCATACTTCTTAACTAATTTATAATAATAATCTGATAAAATTTGAAATGGTTGACCCTTCATATCAACATTATTGTATAAGATATCATTAACTTTTGTAAATGATTCAAAAGTAGCTTTGTGTAATCTATCGACTAGAATTGCAGATGCTAATAAATTATATTCTGGATCGAGTGATGAAAAAACAACTGTTTGGTCTGCTGTAAAATTATAAAATGTATTTAATGTTACTTCAGCTGGTAAACCCTTTACGATTTTATCAACTAACATTCCAAGATCAATGAATTTGTAGGAAAAACGATTAATAAAAGTCTCTAGAAATGATCTAACATAATCAGGTGTAATATGCACTATTATATTATTAATTTGGTCATATTGATCCATTTGTGAATTAAATTCTAAATATAATTCTACCATTTTTGAGTATATTAAGAAATCAATTTTTTTATATTATTTTTATAAATATAAATTATTATCTATTATAAAAATAGATGTATGGCTATGTATATTGTATAATAAATGAATCTGATCCAGAAACTTCTAAAGTTGGTGTTATAAATACTGAGGGAAAAACTTCACATGATAGAGCCATTGAATTATTTAATACAAGTGTTCACGCTAAATTTTCCGTTATTTTTGATATTAAAGTAAAAAATCCATTTAAGTAAAAAAAGATTATTCATAAAAATCTTGAACATTTAAGATAAAATAAAAAAAAGAGAATTTTTTAATGGAAAATCTCATTAAATCTGAAGATGATAAAAATGATTTTGCTTTCAATTATTTTACATTGTATGCAAATAATAACATTAATATATATGATGATGTAAATAAAGTTGATATTAAAGTTGATGTTAAAGTTGATATTAAAGATGATTCAAAAGTTGATATTAAAGTTGATGTTAAAGTTGATTCAAAAGTTGATTCAAAAGTTGATGTTAAAGTTGATTCAAAAGTTGATTCAAAAGTTGATGTTAAAGTTGATTCAAAAGTTGATTCAAAAGTTGATGTTAAAGTTGATGTTAAAGTTGATGTTAAAGATTATCAAATAATAGATAATTTAACATGTAATTTATGTAGAAAACAATTTAAATGTGATTATTTATTTAATAAACATAAAAATGCAAAAATTAAATGTAATTTAAATGAAAATGAAATGTTAGAAATTGAATTAATAAAAACAAAGAATACATGTAGATTATGTAATTCAGAGAATATTCATATTTGTATAATTTACAGAGACATCTTAAAGAGACATCTTAAAGAGACATCTTAAAGAGACATCTTAAAGAGACATCTTAAAGAGACATCTTAAAGAGACATCTTTAAGAATCATGTAAAAGTAAACAAAGCTTAATATTACAAAGACGATTATTGTTGAATAAATAAAAATTATTAAAAAACATAAAAATTAAAATATGTTGTTTCTCGAAAAAACTTTCAAACCACTTTTCTGAAAAATGAAAGTATCTCTCTCTCTGGGTAGATGGATTAAAAATATTACTTCGAAGTTATTATATATCTAAATAAAAAATTTATTTTATCAATATTTAAATAACAGTTATTAAAATTAAATAAATATTGCTATCTCTTATACTTTTTAAATTTCTACACTTAAATGTGAATATATATAAATAATCAATATTATATCATTCATATAAACTTTACTATATTTATAAAATTAAACTTAAATAAAAGTCTATATAAATACAATTAAATAAACTTTATTCCATACATATTCTTTTCTAAAAAATGTATATATGTAACCTAATTTATATATATATATACTTTTATATAAAAACTTATAAAAACAAATATAATAATGCAAAATATGCGAATATTTATGTTACACATAAACAAATATTTTTTAATAGTTAAAAAAGAATATATACACCGTAAAAGTTTATCTTTGTTCTATGTATATATACAAATATAAGCCCGTGTATAGAAAAAGTAAAACAGCTACAATATGTTTTGATTATTCTGTTACATATATACAAAATAAAAAATCAATAAAAAAATGTATACGATATTGTGTAAATATTATCTATGTAGTAAGTGTATATACATTTGATATAGATATTTAGAATAATGTATATATATAACATTAAAATATGATTATTCGTGTATAAAAGTATGTATGATGATGAAATATATAAAATATATAATCCGTTGAGAATATATGTGAAATAATTTAAAATAAAAATATTTATATATAATATAAAATGAAAGAAAAAATTTATTGTGAAAATTGTAAAAAAATATTTGTATCTGAATATTTATTAGAAAAACATTTAAATCGTAAAGATCCATGTTTATATGATGTTAAACAAGATATAAATACTAAGATTAAAAGTTTAAATTCTATCATACATAAAAATGATGCAAAAAGTATCCAATCTAATTTGTGTATATGTGCATATTGTAAAGTATCTTATAGTAATAAAAGTAATTTAAAAAAACATTTAATTAAAAGTTGCATTAACAAGAATCAATATATTATTAAATTAAAAACATTTAATACTGATATATCAAATATTAATAAAAAAATAAAAGAATATAATGAAAATTTAGAGGATAATGATATAGTTAAAAATATTGATATTGAACAAGAAAAGAAAGATTTTGTTAATAAATTAACTACAGATGAATTTAAAAAATTATTAATTGAATTCAATAATAAAGATAAAATCAATACACAACAAAATGCCCAAACTATAAATAATAATGTACATAATAATAGTCATAATACAACTAACAATAATATCGAAAACCAACAAAATATTATAAATATTAATTTTGTTTTAAATAATTATGATGAACCAAATTGTGATTTTTTAACTGACGAACAAAAGAATAAGTTTCTAAAAGATAGATACAAAGGTTTAATTGATTTTATAACTTATGTTTATTTTAATGAATCATATCCTGAAAATCATACAATTTTGTATACTAATTTACGTTCAAAATATGGACATATTTATAAAAATAATAAATGGATAGTTGAAGAGATCGATAATATTGCTGATAAATTAAATGATTATTCTTTTGATAAACTTAATGAACATTTGGATGAGATTAAAGGAGATAAAGATAAAGCCGAACTTTTTGAAAAGGAAATTGATAAAGGTGAAAAATTTGTAGAACATTTTACATCAAATGATTCTACCAAACAATCAAGAACAAATATTAAGAAGTTAATATATAATAATAAAGATTTAATTAAGAAAACCAAAGTAAAATCAGTTAAGAATAAATTAAAATAACAGATAAATAAAATTTTATTTAGTTACAAAATCTGAATTTGAATCAATATTGATATGACGTTGCATTGGAAACATATTCTTTGGATCAATAAAATATACTTTGCTTGTAGGATTAGAAGAAATCGAATTAAGATTTTTTGTATTATAAAAAATTGAAAATTTAACATGTAATTTATGTAGAAAACAATTTAAATGTGATTATTTATTTAATAAACATAAAAATAAAAAAACTAGAATTAAAAATTAAAATGTTAGAAATTGAATTAATAAAAACAAAGAATACATGTAGATTATGTAATTCAGAATATTCATATTTATATAATTTACAGAGACATCTTAAAGAATCATGTAAAAGTAAACAAAGCTTAATATTACAAAGACGATTATTGTTGAATAAATAAAAAATAATTTTATAAAATTAAAATATTGTACTTCCTCGAAAATTTTCTGGGGAAACTTTATAGAAAGCCAGAAAAAAAAAGACAAATTGTATATTCTCAAAAACGTCTAATTTACAGTTATTCTTTTTAATATTTTAAAATTTAAAATTAAGAAATTAGTATATAATGCTACTAAATTGATGTTTATTTAATTACTATATATACTTTACAATATATTTTTAATTAAAATGTATATCAATAGCTTATTTCATAGTCATTTAATTAACATAAATACATTTTAATATTTTTTTATATTATTATTACAAAAAAGTCTATGTAATTATAATTACATTGTGTTTTTAATTGGTATATATATTTATTAATATTTATTAATATTTTTCAGGATGATTCATTATTTTTAAACTCTTCAAGTTTTTAAAGATAATTTTATTATGTATACACATTATATATAATAATGGATTCCTTAACATGTTTTTTATGTGAAAAAAAATTTAAATCAGAATATTTACTTAATAGACATAAAAATTCAAAAACCTTCTGTATATCAGATATAAAAGATCTTGAAATAAGACTTAAAATGTTAGAATTAGAATCAATTAAATCAAAAACTACATGTAAATTCTGTAATTCAGAATATGTAAATATTTACACTTTACGTAAACACATTAAAGAATCATGTAAAATGAAACAAAAATTAAAACAACAAAAACAATCATTATTAAAAACAATTAACAGTTTTAATGATACAAATACAACCACTACAAATTCTCATAACACAACAAATTCACACAATATCACTGACAGTGTAGTAAACTCTAATAATATCACAATAAATCTCAACTTTTATGGTAAAGAAAATATATCACATTTAACCAAACAAGATTTTCTTAATTTTACAAAAAATAAATTCGGTGGAATAATTGAGATGATTAAGAAAATTCATTGTAATAAAGATCATAAAGAGAATTTTAATATCTACATTGAACACCCTACATCAAAATATATATGTGTATACAATGAAGATGGTTGGCAATATTTACTAAAATCCAACTTTTTAGATAAATTAAAATCAGACAAGTTTAATCAATTAGATGATTATATTTTTTCATTAAAAACTGATATATCTGGAAACAAAACTGAAAATGATTTACATAAAAAATATCAGGCAATATTTGATGAATTCCGTGTAACATGGATTCAATCTGATGATAATAAGAAAGAAACAAAAGAATATTTAGATAAAATAAATTGTACTATTTCGAGTATCAGAAAAGAAGTATCAAAAATCAAAAAAGCGACAGATAAATAATAGATATATCATCAAAATCAATGTTAATATAAAGTTGCATTGGAAACATATTCTTTAAAAACAGCTTCACATTCTTCTCCAGCTGTATAAATCTTTCCTTATGTAATTATAAAAAATTGAAAATTTAATTTACTAATATAAAATTAAATTTATCATTATAATATTACCTATAAATGACTGAAGATTTATGCAATGAAAAGTATTCGAGACTCACAATTCTTCCTCTAAATCCCAAATTTCAGATTTTCTGGGATTTATATAAAAGACAATTAGAAAGCTTTTGGCAAGCATCAGAGATTGATTTTTCTAATGATTTTAAGGATTATCAATCATTATCAGAAGAAGAAAAAACTTTTGTTAGAATGATTTTAGCATTTTTTGCAGCATCAGATGGTATTGTTAATTTCAATATTCAAGAAAGATTTATGAATGAGATTAAGGTTCAAGAAGCTTTGATAATGTTAGGTTTTCAATATATGATGGAAAATATTCATGGAGAAGTATATTCTTTAATGTTAAATAATATTATTACAAATGAAGAAGAAAGAAAATATTTATTCAATGCAATTACTAACATTGAATCAATAAAGATGATGAAAGAGTTTTCATTTAAATGGATTCAATCAAAAGAAAAATTAGGTTATGTAACATTTGCAGCTGGTATAATCGAAGGTATTTTTTTTTCTGGAGCATTTGCAGCTATTTTTTGGCTTAAAATGATGCGTGGAAAGAATAAACTTTTTATGGAAGGACTTTTAAAATCAAATAAACTTATTTCGAGAGATGAAGGAATGCATACAAATGGTGACGCAGTTCTATATTCTTTCCTTGATCCAATTCCAAAAGAACATGCTTATGAAATGATTGAAGAAGCAATTTCATTAGTTGATAGATTTCACAGAGATGGAATTAAGGTTGATATGATAGGAATGAATTTAACATTAATTGATGAATATGTTAGATATGTAGCCGATCGTTTATTAGTATCCTTTGGATTTGAAAAGTTATATAATGTTTCAAATCCATTTCCATTTATGGAATTAATTGGATTAGATACTAAAGGTAATTTTTTTGAAACTAGACCAACTGAATATCAAACAGCACATAATGAATTAAATACAGGATGGGAATTTAAATTAGAAGATTATGTATTTCAATAATAAATAAAAATTTAAATATCATATGTCATTTCATACTTCATTTCTGTAGCATAATCTACAAATAGATTTCTTAAAAAATCATAATCTGGTTTATCAGTATATTCCATTTTTTTACAATAATCAAGATATGTATAAAAACATTTAGGTAATGATTCACACAATTTTTCAGTTGATATCATTAATTTTTTATCACCTATTTTTTCTATTTGTGTTTTATTTTTATCACCTTTTAATCCTTGCCATGGTAAACGTCCTTTAGCAAAATAAACAAATAAATAACCAATAGATTCCATATCATCACGTCTAGATGGTTCAACGCCCCAATGAATATTCATTGAAGCATATCTAGCAGTACCAATTAATGATCTTTCAAATTTAATATCATTATGAATTCCATCATGTGTATATTGTTTAGATAAACCAAAATCCATTAAATAAATTTGTTCATGTTTTTTTCCATGATTAAATAAAAAATTATTAGGTTTTATATCACGATGAATAAATCCTCTGGAATGAAATTTTTCAATTATTGAAATAATATCAATTGCCAATTTTAAAATAAAAGACATTGGATATTCTTTATCATTATCTTGAAAAAGATTTTCTAAACTTGTACCTAATAATTCCATAACCATAATATTATAATCAACCGTTTCAATATATCCATAAATTTTGGGTATACCAACAATGTTTTTACAATTTAATTTTCTATAAATATTATATTCACATTTTAATCTATTTTTTTTTGTTTTATCTTCTATTTTTGCAGCATATAAATTTTTATTTTTATCTTCTGTTAGATAAACCTCGCCAAAAGATCCAGATCCCAATTTTTTTACGAGTTTATAATTATCAGAAAATATTATATTTTGTTTCATATAATATAATTATAACATATTTGAATTTGATTTTAGCCTCATAATTTTTTGATTACATTTTTGGTTTTAATGGTGGACCGTTTAAAGAATCTTTTTGTATGTTGTATATTATTACAATTAGTAAAATAAACATGAATATCATTGTAATATCTTTGAAATTCATTTATAATATAATATTATATGTCATTAAAATAATAATATTTTATTTATTATAATTATATAATTATCAATGTCCGAATTTTTTTCAGGATCAAAACCAGATTTAATATCAATGAAATCAATAAATGAATTAACAGCAAATGTATTTGCCGGTTCGTCACAAGATGCACCAAATATGAATATAGTACCTCATACAAATGTTCTTAAAAATTCATTAAATATAAAAACATTTTTTATGAATTATATAAAACCAAATCTACTACCTATAATTATAATCTTAGCATTTATTGGATTTTTAATTTTTAGATATTTATCTAAAGATGAAGAAAATAATCAAGAAAATGATCAAGTAAATATACCAAATCAAGTAAATATACCAAATCAAGTAAATACACCAAATCAAGTAAATACACCAAATCAAGTAAATCGATCAAATCAAGTAAATCGATCAAATCGAGCAAATCAAATAAATCAAATAAATCAAATAAATAAAAAAGTAAACAAAGAATATTTTAATCCATCATTACCAATTCAATTGCAAACAGATCGAATGGAATATCCAACTGCCGGATATAGACCACCTAAATATCCAAATAATAAAGATTTAGAAATATCAATTGACGAAGTATTTGAAAAAATGAAAAAAAAACATGGACCAGCTTACGATGCATACCCCGATTCTAACATGGCTTATTGTGAATTTGAAAATCCAGAAGACAGAGAATCAGTATATATGGGAAATACATCATGGATATCTCAACCAGATGGTGCAAAAAATATTGTTTACAATGAGAATAATCTTGTATCATCAACAGGAAATTTTGTACAATTTGGAATTGATCAAAATCGTAATTTAGATGAAAGTGCAAGAAAAATATTTAACTAGATAACTTTAATAAATTCATTTGAATCAGACATTGGTAAAATACCAACAATCTCTAACATATGTTCTACCATTGTACATTTTAAATTAGTATCTCTTTCATCCTTTCCACCTAAATCAGGACCTTTATTTACTTCCATAATCATGGCTTCACCTTGATTATCTATAGCAACATCTGCACCCATTATTTGATATTGTATAGAATCTCTAAAAGCTTGTTTATCAACAAATATTTTTTTATAACATATTAATACATCTCTAATTAAATTTAATATATTTTTTTTAATACGATCCGCATCATTACCAAGATATTTCATAAAATCTTTATGAGTTAATGGATTTCTTTCATAAATTTCTCTATCAATATATCCTGTAGTAATATTAACATCCTTATCAATTGAATTTACAACAAATTTTTTAGGTGTATAATACATAAAACCATCATTATAAACATAAACATTAAATGTATTTTTAAAGATTGAAATTAATACATACACTCTAAGATTTATTTTATGACCATCAATTGTCATTGGATTTTGTAATAATTCTTGTACGATTGCAATTTCTTTATCATATATTAATTCAAATAATTTATCTTTTTCATTAATAATAACAATTCCTTCTTGTCTTTGTATATTTTTTTTAGCAATATATAGCTTTCCATCTTTATAATCTTTTTTTAATCTATCAATAGAAATTTTATCATTTGGAATATAACTATGAGGTGATAATTTGGTTGCATTATTTTTATAATATTTAAAGAGTGTATTCCATAGAAAATCTTTACCAACTAATAAATCAATATAATTAATAATATAATAATAATTATTTTTTGTTTTTTCCATTAAAGAAATTTCATAATTAATAAAATCATAAGCACTTGGCATATATATTATTTTTTTTGCTTTATTCTGTTCAGTTATAGGAATAATAGAATGTTTTGCATAAATTTTTTGTATAGATGTATTCATCATAAAATTAGAAGGATTACGTTTATAACCAATATTAATATTTGTATTTGTATTCTTATTTACATCTATATTTACATCTACATTTACATCTACATCGACATCATTATCATCATCGTCATTTTTATTTTTTTTA
>Ga0114966_10000492_pt1 | contig 37693 bp, 44 predicted proteins | sample M_130207_XF_Meta_FD_87029 | JGI IMG/M metagenome (GOLD analysis project Ga0114966, IMG submission 87029) | Freshwater microbial communities from Lake Montjoie, Canada to study carbon cycling - M_130207_XF_MetaG | ecosystem: Environmental > Aquatic > Freshwater > Lake | place: Lake Montjoie... | reverse complement strand
TCCAAAATCAAATTATGCAGTGACTGGACTATACTTCTATCCACCAGATGTATTTGAAAAGGTTGAAAACCTAAAGCCATCAGAAAGAGGTGAGTTGGAGATTACAGACTTGAACAATCTCTATCTCAAGGAAGGTAGATTGGATGTAGAAATAATGAAGCGAGGGATCTCTTGGTTTGATACTGGAACTGCGGATTCTATGCTTGAAGCTGCACACTTTGTACAAACTATCCAAAATAATCAGGGTATCCTAGTTAATTCTCCCCATGAAGTTGCATTTAGAAATACTTGGATAGATCCAGGAGAATTGAAACTGTTTGCCGAAAAGTGTTCTAAGACCCAGTATGGTAAATATCTTTTTGAATTATTAGAGGCGCATAATGAATATATTAGTAATTGGTAAGGGTTGGACTGGTAACAAGGTTTACAAGGAACTTGTTGATCGTAAGCATAATGTCGCGTTCATCTCACATCATGAAGTTGATGGTGCTTTGAGAGAATATCCGTCATTTGATTGGGCGATTAATTGCGCTGGAGTTACTGGCGCACCTAATGTCGATGCTTGCGAGTTTGATAAAGAAAATACCTATATGGGGAATACTGTATTTCCGATCGTACTCTACGAAAAGTTAAAAAATACTTTAACCAAACTCGCCCATTTTTCCAGTGGATGCATTTATGTTGGCGATATTCAAGGATCCTATGCTGAACCAAACTTCTTCGGTAGTACCTACTCGATTTCTAAGGGAATCTCGGATATGTACTTAAAAGATCGGGCGATGGTATTCCGTATTCGTATGCCATTTACTGGTGTAAATGAAAAGAAAAACTATCTCACCAAGGTCTACAATTATGCTAAGAATGCTAAACTAATTGATGCTGGACAAAACAGTCTTACTGATATAGATGAGGCAGTTTCTGTCGCTTGTGATTTAATGGAAGAGAATGCTCCACTGGGACCGTATAACCTAGTCAACGAAGGTTCGGTAAATATGCACGAGGTTGTTGAAATTATGGGTATTACTCCAGAGTGGTTCACTCCAGAAGAGTTCCGAGCAGCGACTGCAGCTGGACGTTCTACCTGTACAATTCCTGGAACTGGTAGAATGAGACCAATTAAAGAGGCACTTGCAGCTGCCGTAACTAAAATGAAATTGACCTAAATAGAAAATAATATTTTGTTTTATTTTCGGGGCATCGATGCACACATTTAAGCGATACTTGCAAGAAAAACATCTAGAAAATCATACAAATCACTTCATAAATTACGCATGCCAACACTTAGGCATCGATGCTCCACCACAGGTTTCTTTAGTCGATGATAAAGCTCACGCTAAAGAAAATAAAAGTTTCGGCGGCTATATGCCAGCCAATCGCACAATTAGAGTTAATTCTGCAGGTAGACATACTGCAGATATCCTAAGAACTCTAGCTCACGAACTAGTACACCACAAACAAAATCTTGATGGTCGTTTGAACGATGTTGCCTCTGCTGGCGAAACAGGTAGCGACATCGAGAATGAAGCCAATTCTGTTGCTGGCGTTATTATGAGAAACTACGCAAGAATCAATCCTGCGATCTTTGAAGAAGCTCAGGTGGGTCATCCTCCAGGACATCTCCATATCTTCGACGTAGACGATACTCTATTCCACACATCTGCGAAAATTGGTGTAATGAAAGGTGGTAAAAGAGTTAGATCTCTTACCAACCAAGAATACAATAACTATAAGTGGAGCAAAGACGAAGAGCCTGACTATAGTGAGTTTAGAAGTGCCAAGAAGTTCAGCCAAGAATCTGTTCCTGTTCATGGAATTATCGCTAAATTTAAAGCGATACATAAGAACATAGAAGGTATGCCTAACCATAGAGTTGTAATCAATACTGCAAGAGCAGACTTTGACGACAAGCATGAGTTTTTACATACCTTCCGTAAGCATGGAATTGATATAGACCATTCCCATGTATATCGCGCTGGAAACGATAACCAACCTGGAAGCGTGGGTGAAAAGAAGGCTAGAATTATAAGAAAGCAACTTGCTTCTGGAAGACACAATCAAGTTTCTTTGTATGATGATAGCATGCACAATCTCCACCACTTCTTGGCTTTGAAGAAAGAATTTCCTCATATTAAGTTCCACGCGCATCATGTTCAACCTAATGGTTCTACAAAGAAGATAAAGGATCTATGATGCAAGTTCTGTTTTCGCAATTTTCAAAGACATTAAGAGAAGAAACTGCTGGTCAAGAAAGCAAACTCAAGCACATCCACCACACAGAAGAATTGATGGTTCATGATGGTGAGCCAGGATTTCACCATTCTTTAGATGCGTTACATCACGCTCATGAGTTCTTAACCACAGGTCATAGCGAAGCCAATATTACAACAAAGTATGATGGTTCACCAAGTGTAATTTTTGGTCATCACCCAACAACAGGTAAGTTCTTTGTTGCAACAAAGTCTGCTTTTAATGAAGCTCCCAAAATTAATTATACCCCAGAAGATGTAGATAAGAACCATGGGCATGCTCCAGGTCTTGCAGTAAAGTTAAAGCAAGCATTACGTCATCTTCCTAAAGTTGCTCCTAAACACGGAACATATCAAGGAGATATAATGTATGGTGAAGGAGATGTTATCACTAATAATGGACAACACCACTTTACACCAAACACCATAACATATTCTGCTGATGAAGATTCTCCTGAAGGCGAAAAGATAGCCAAATCAAAGTTTGGAATCGTCGTACATACAAAGTATAATAATTCTATTTTCTCACCAAAAAGTGGAACTGGAATTTCTTTCAATCCAGATACCCACAATTTTAATCATCACCCAGATGTAAACCTAATAGACCATAAAGTAGATAATACTTTCCTTGGTCACACTCCACATAATGAGATAATGTATCAGAATAATATTTCTGCTGCAAAAAGAGCCTATAAAGAAGCACCACACGATACATTTAATGCCATAGAGCCACATAAAGAACATATTGCAACATATGTAAATGATACTGTTAAGAATGAATCAGAACCTTCTGTTTCTGGATACAAGAATTTTTTGCGTTATAAGTATGGTAAGTCTATTGATAAGCTTAAGAGAATGCAGTCGAAGTTCGGTAAACAAAAAGAACTAGACGCACATATCCAAAACGTAGAAGAGAATAACCCACAGCTTGAATCTTTCTTTAAGATCCATAACCACGTACAAAAAGCAAAAAATGCTTTAGTTGATTCTCTTTCTCGTTCCCAAACTAAGTTCAATCATAGTGTTGGGGGAACTCCGACAAACGCAGAGGGGTTTGTTATTCAGAACAAGGGCATTTTATCTAAGCTTGTTAACCGTAAGGAATTCTCTAGATTGAATTTCTTAAAATCAAAGAATAGATAAATAATATTAGGTCTTAACCCCAAAGTGTGGGAAAATAATGTCAAAGCACGCAGTTTTTACTTTCGGAAGAATGAATCCACCTACGACTGGTCACAAGAAACTAGTCGACAAGGTTGTGCAACACGCACACGAACATGGCGCTGAACATTATGTTTTCCCATCGCACACTCAAGAAGCCAAGAAGAATCCACTACACCACGAACAAAAGGTCAGCTTTCTTCGTAAATTCTTCCCAAAGGCAAATGTTGTAAGCCACCCAGACGTAAAGACACCTATTGATGCAATGAAGCATTTAGCCGCAAAGGGTCATAAAGAAGTTACGATGGTTGTTGGCTCTGATAGAGTGGACGAATTCCACAAATTATTGCATAAGCAAAATGGAAAAGACTATCACTTCCATAAGATTAATGTAGTATCCGCAGGTCATCGTGACCCTGACGCAGAAGGTGCTGAAGGTATGTCTGCATCCAAGATGAGAGACCACGCCAAGAATAATAATTTCTCAGAATTTTCTAAAGGTGTGCCTAACAAATCACATGCTAAGAGCCTTTTCCATGCAGTAAGAAAGGGAATGCATGTTGAAAACCATGTACCAAACTTTAAGGCATTGTTCCTAGTTGGTGGTCCAGGAAGTGGTAAGGACTTCTTAATCCATTCAGTATTGGGCGAGTCTAATCTAAAAGAAGTCTCTCTAGAAAAGTTGTTTAAGTCAATTCTAGAGCAAACCGATATGCAAGAATTGAATGACTTTCCTTCCATTATTGTAAATGGTAATGCTGACAATAAAGATAAAATTATTGTTGCAAAAGCAATCCTTGAATCAATGGGTTATGATACTGCAATGATTTACGTTCATACTTCTGAAGAAGAATCAAAGAAGAGAAACGACCTAAGAATCATGAAGGGTGCTAAGACCTTTAATGAAAGTGTTCGTTTAAGAAAGTATAATAATTCAGTAACAAATATGCACGCATATGTTGATATGTTTGAGGGTTTCGTACTATACGATAACTCTAATAACATACTATCAGTTAATGAAGATAAGAAGAAAGAAATTGCTAATTGGCTAATTGAACTATCTGAAACAGTCGATGGTTTCCTAGTGAAGAAGCCAAGCAATTCTGCCGCATTGAAGTGGATGAATGAGAGAGTTCTGGAGGTTGGTACAAAATCAACAGCAGACTTTATTCGTGCCTTAACACCAGGACAGGAAAAATCCAATGTGGTACGAACTTACTCAGAAGCTGATAGAGCTATCAAGAAAGCTACTTGCAAATCTTGCACTGGAAAATGTAGTTGTGGGGATGTGTCCGGTGGAACTGCAGTGGCAGGTTTTAATTCTGCTGAGAGAACAATCGCGGAAATAAAAGTAATTAAGAAACAATCAATACCACCAGGCGACTATGGTAACACAAAGAGTGTTGCATTAGGTTCTACTGGTGTAGCAAGTCTTCCAATTGGGTCTCCGATCTATAATGAAGATAAGCCAGTAACAAAGAAAAAGAAATTCCAAACAACACCTGGTTTAGCGATGCAGGGTGATGTGGCTAATTTTGGAAATCCATCAGCAGCATCTATTACCACATATAGAGCAGAATCAACTTTGGTTCGTGACTTTACTAAAAAATTAAAGGGAAATTAAAATGAGTTACTCACTAAGCGACAAGCGCACAAAGAATGTGGCTGAAGCAGTAAGAAAGGTGATGGGTCTAACAAACTTGAAAGAGAATGTTAGCATGGAACTCGTCACTCAAATGAAGAAAATTCTTGCTGATGGCTATGTGTTCTACTTCAAGGCTCACACATTCCACTGGAATGTTGAAGGTTCTAATTTCCCACAGTATCACGAATTCTTCTCAGAGATCTACGAAGAAGTTTTTGGTAATCTAGATCCTATCGCTGAACAGATTCGTGCTCTTGGTGCGTATGCTCCAACTGCACTTTCACAATTACTATCAATGACTTCTCTAACAGAAGCTGCAGGTGTCGTTGCACCACAGCAAATGATTAACGATCTACTATCAGATAATGAAAAGGTTATTCAAGGTTTAATTACAGGTTACAGATTAGCTGAATCTGCAAATGAGCCAGGTCTCTCAAATTTTCTACAAGATTTAGTTGATAAACACAAAAAACTAAGTTGGAAACTTACTTCTACAGGAAAGGGTATCTAAGATGTCAAACACTCTAAGCGACAAAACAAATAAATCAATTGCTGATATTGCTAATAAGATTATGCAAGAACAGCCAACTAAGATGCGCGATTTCTCAGATACCAAGCCTATCGAAAGCGATATGGTTCAGAGAGTTATGAACCTCAAGGTTCCTAACCACTTTGTAAAAGAAGATGCAGAACAGCTTGATGAACTTTCGAAGAAGACTCTAAGTAGTTATGTGGGAAAGGCATATTGGGACCAAGGCAAAAGAGTGTCAAAAGCTGGACAAGCTTATGGCTATATTGCAGGAACAGAGCGCAGAAAGGCAACCCACGGAGAAATTAGTAATGCAATAGGTGGTAAGAAAGAAGTGCGTAGAGATAAATCTCGCGATAAGGGTGTAGAAAGAGCATTATCAAGATTAGCCAAAGAAGAAGCCGAGCAGATTGATGAAATTAGCGATAGTTTATTGCGTCGCGCAAAAAACAAAGCCGACTATAATAAGATGAATACGAATGATAGTGCTACTTTTATGAAAAATCAAGACCATGAAGACAATCTTAGTGATGCTGAAGACAAAAGATCTGCAAGAAGACGACGTTTAGGTATACCTGACGATCCTCGCCCTGCAGCTGCGCCTAAGAAAAAATTAAATTTTGTTCAACGAATGATTAAGAATCATAAGGATGAAAAAGAAGCTGGCGAGCGTCTAAAAAGATATGTTCGCGGCGTGAATAACGAAGAAGTCGAGCAGATTGACGAGGCTCTTGACCATGAGGTAAACAATTACGCTAAACATATGCTTAATGCCCATTCGGCTGATGATTTACATGTCGGCAATGAGCATAGAGATATGGCGCACCAAACACTTAAGCATATAGAAAAGCATTATGGACCTGTAGGTGTTCGTTGGGCTGAGGCTCGTGCTGGTGAACATATCGAAAAACATAATTCCGAACATCGTGATGCAGAAAAGGCTAGCATTATGAAGAGATATAAGCCAACACCTCCTGGTGCAAAGGTTTATCAATATCCTAAGAGTGAAGTTAAGGAAACTGCTGAGCAGATTAATGAAGGAAGATTCGGTAAGGCTATTGATCGATCGAAACTAAGTGCAGCTGCAAGAGCTCGTCTAGAAGCCCGTGATAAGAAGGCAGGAAAGGAAGCTCCGAAGGCAGAACCAGCCCCAACTTCTGCAGCAGTAGGAAAGAGAGCAGGTAGAGCAGCACCAAAGGCAAAAGAATCGCCAATGGCAGCTCTAGCTCAAAGCTTTGGTGCAAAAAAGAAAACAGCAAAGGTTGAACCAGAAAAGGTAGAAACCCCAGCACAGAAAGTACGTCGCCAGAATATAGAGCGTCAGAAAGAATACTATGCTAAGGGTGGAAGCCGTAGCGGTATGAATGTTGGTTCTGGTGGTCGTACAAGTATCACTGGTCACAACACAAGCACTGCTGGTGGTGCCGTGAATGCTGTTAAGTCTCAGGGTAGAATTAAGACAGGTGGATTGCACAGTATTGCTGTTGATGAAGATCTAAAGGGCAATCAAACAGCACTAGACGTTGCAAAGCCATATGGTAAACTAACAGCGCAAGACTTTAAAGCACTACGCGCCAAGCACAAGAAGGGAAACTGAAATGAGCGAAATAAAGATCGGAGATAAGGTTGTAGGCATAAGAGGCTCAGCCAGAGTAACCGGAACTGTAATGAACATCAAGGAAGGGCATGTGCATATCAAGGCACCTGTCTGTGGTGTTTATGCGCCACTCATAAGCATTGTTCCTATTCAAAAAGTCACGAAGCTTAATGAAGGTGCGATGAAGCGTAAGGCTGAAGCAGAAGATGATGGTGGAATGAGCGATTATATGCATCATGCTCAATCATCAGTTCCGTTTGATAATGCAAAACCAGCAAAGCCACATCAAGACAAGTTTGGCAATAAGATTAAAATTGGTAATGTTGCTAAAAATCTTGCTAAGCAGGGAATGAGTGGTGTAAAGAAAGAAGAAGTCGAGCAGGTTGATGAGGTAAATGCTCGTCACAGCCTAGAAGCTGCTCAAGCTGCATTAACTCCAACAGCAAGACGCATCAAAGATGCTCTAAGCAAGACAAACCGTGCTAAATCAAATACTAATAAGTACGCTCGTCGTATTTCTAAGATTAGTCCTGAGTATAAGCCAAATGATGTCAAAGATCATCTTAGAAGCATGGGTGAAGACCTCAACTATCGTAGAGTTTATGAGCCAACTTCTGCGCAAGCACTAAATCCTGGACTACAAAAAAGAATTGATGATGCCAGCAATGCTCAGAAACCTCCTCCTGCAGGAAGACGCCCTATTGGTAAAATCAAACTCATGACTAGAAAGGAAGAAGTCGAGCTTGATGAGTGGCGCCATAGTGAAGTTGAAAGACAGGCAAAGCGCATTAGTAAAGGTATGTCTAGCGATGAAGCCACAGCTAGAATGAAAGCTACTCGTGAAAAAGAAGAAGCTGCTAGAAGAGCAAAAAGAGCTGCTAGCAAAACAGTTAAAGAAGGATATAAAGGTCGCAAAGCTTTCGGAAGTGCTTATGACAAGACACACGATCCATTCCAAGACTCAAAGCGCGCATTCAAGAGCCGTGAATTAGAACACGAACTAGCTCATGAGACTCCATCAGGACCAGCGCACCACGACCAAACTCCACATGATGTTCATATCGACGGTAAGAAGTGGAAGACATTCGGTTCTGCTGGTCATGCACACAACGTGGCAAACAAGCTAAGTATCTCTGGTAAGAAAGCATCAGTGCACAAGACACCAATCGCTGAAATGGCACCTCCTGGATGGGAAGGAACTGTTAAGGCAATGAAGAAGCATTCTGAGATCGACAATCCATTTGCACTAGCATGGTGGATGAAGAGAAAGGGTGCAAAGAGCCATAAGGGTGAGAAATGAAATTTAAGACATTCATCGACGAAGCAACTCGTAAGCCTGAACACACTCACGCAGTAACTCGTGGTGGGAATGTTGTAAGTTATCACACAAGCTCAAAGTCTGCCCATAAAAAGGCAGACTCGCTCGACAACCAGTATGGATCGACAGTTCATAGCGTTAAGTTACTAAAATCTGCAATTTCTGAAATGATTCCTTATGCGCTAAGTGCTGCTAATGCTAATGCAGAACATGAGCGTGCAAGAAAGGCAAAGAAAGAAGAAGAAAAGCGTAACGCAAAAGATCAACTAGACAAAGATTCAGAAGATAACAGCAATCCATTTGCTAGCATGAAGTCTGTTAAAGAAAGCCATGTTAAGGTCGGTCAACGTGTGAAGTTTAATGAGCCTGTTGCTGGAACAACCAGACACACTCGCAAACCAATGTCATTTGATGGTGGTAAAGTTGTGCAGGTAACTCCAACTGGTGCAATGGTCAGACCACAAGCATGGCACGGTGATGAAGGTCTTGATGTTCATGTTCCTCATAAAAATATAAAAGAAGAAGCGATCGTTGAAGGTGGCAACTACGGCAAGCCCTACAATAATGATGCAGATTTAAAGTCTAAGTCAAATAAAGAATTGCAAAGTCTGCATGATTTTTGGAAAACTCGTATTGAGAAAGATCCTAATCACAGCAGAGCAAAAGGTCAACTTACAAAGATAAAAGCGATTCTTGCTGGAAAAATTGGTAGGAAGACGAACGAAGAAGTCGATCAGATTGATGAAGCATATGACGTCAATACACACGCTGAAAAAATTCACAAGAGAGTTACAAATCCTAGAAATTTAGATAGAATTAATACATTCGCAGAAATTAAGAAGGCATATACAGCTGGTCGTGGTAAAAGAGGCTTACCATTATTTCATTCTGACGTTAAAAGAATTCCTGGTTACTCTCTTGTCGATTCCAACGCTAACGGAAAATCTCCAAATGTATCTAGAATCGCAAGGGGTCTTTTAGCAGCACATAACGCTGGCAAAAAGAGCATGAAAGAAGAAGTCGAACAGATTGATGAACTAAAGAAGTCTACACTTGGTAAATATATTAAAAAATCTGCTGAAGACAAGGCAGACCGCCAGTCATATGACGATTATCCTGATTATAGCAGAGACATTGAGGATAATGAGAGAAGGTTGAACAAGCGTACTAGAGGCATTGATACTGCTGTTAACAAACTCGCAAAAGAAGAAGTCGAGCTTGATGAAGCCAAAGATAAGGGTGAGTACGACTATGAAGGTGATATGGCAATGTCGCAGCTTAAGAGCGTAATTGCAAATGCCCAAAAGCTTCATGACATGCTCAAGCCAGATACAAATCTTCCTGAGTGGGTACAGAGCAAGATTACTCTTGCCGAAGACTATATCGTAACTGCTACTAACTACATGGACGGTGAGCTTAACGAAGGTTTAGTCTCTGCCATAAAGAGAGCTTTTACGCCTAAGCCAAAAGAAGATCAGGTTGCGAAATTTAAAAAATTATCAAAGGAAAGAACTCAGCAAAATCTAGGTGATGCTGCTAGAAGAAAGCCAAAGCAATATAGTGTTCGTCTTCCAGATGCTGGCAGAAAACCAGACTCAAGAAGTGAATATGATGCTAATCGTGAAATGACTAAAGAAAATTACGCGATTGCAGCAAAGCAATCTCAGTCATTTAAGACTTTCCGTGGTGGTGTTAAGGGAAAGGGTACTGGATCAAGAAGAACTCAGACCAATCAAGTCGCTGACCATGTGAAGATCTATAAGGAATCGAAAAATGATTGACCAAGATGATGCAGTAGATGTAATAAATTCCCATTTCGATGAACTCGTTAATGGAAAATTCTCTACTGCATACCTTGTGGTGCAAACAGTTCGTGGAATTCTAGAACGTTTCGGCGTTATTCTTCCTGAGCTGCACCCAACAGGCTTTGATGAGCAGATCGTATACAAAGCAGACGATGATTTGTATCTTTGCATTATGATTGATCAAGATGATAAGGGGCACTATGATGCCTATGCTCAATTCGTTGATAGTGATGGTTTAGATGATGTTTTAAATATGGATATTGAAACTGATGAAGTCGAACAAAGACAATTAGTATCACCATACTTGAGACAAGTTCGTCGCTCAGCAGACGATTAATCTATGTTTGATGACTTAAATGATAACAATTTTATGCTGTATGCTGCGAAAGTTTATGATAAACCAAATGCAGTAATGAGTGAATTTGAAGAAGACATAAACAGAATCCTCTACATTAAAAGATTGCTGACCAAGTATGATACAAGTGGTGTTCTTAAAGAACGACTCATACTAAACCATCTTGTAATTCTTTACAATGTGTTTGGAGTTGAGGCAGCAACTAGAATTCTCTTCTTTAAACTAGATGAGAAAGATTATAAAATACTCAAACCTTTCTTAATGTTCTTAAACTTTCTTCCTAAGATTGTTTATGGGATAAAAGGCGAGAACATAATAACGAATGATATTCAACTAGATACAGGTGCAATAGAATGTCTCAGAAATCTAAAGTAGCAGAAGATGCCACAATGAGTGTTGGGGGTGGATCAGTTCCTTCTCTAACCAACCCAACAGATGCCTATGCTCTGCAAGTAAATCGATATAAGAAAAACATGACAAAAATGCTAAGAAGAAGGAAGCCAAAACTATGACATCCTTAACGAAAGAACAACTACTTGAAATTTTACCTAACGCTAAGAATACAAAACTAGGTTTAGATGCTCTAGTTGAGCAACTCAATGTTGCCCTAGCATCACTAACTGATGAGACTAATTTTGCAAATCGTAACAGACAAGCGGCATTTATTTCTCAGTGTGGTCATGAATCCGGTAACTTCTGCGCTGTCGTAGAGAACTTAAACTATGGTGCTGCAGGTCTAGCAGGAACTTGGCCAAAACGTTTTGCTGAGAAAGATGCTCAGGGGAATGCAATCAAGCCAATCAAGCCAAATGCTCTAGCAAATCAGATTCAGCGCAAGCCTGAGCTAATTGCTAACAACGTATACGCAGACAGAATGGGAAATGGACCAGTTGCCTCAGGTGATGGTTGGAAGTTCCGTGGTCGTGGATTCATTCAGCTAACAGGTAAAGATAACTATACCAAGTGTGGTAAATCAATTGGTGCAGATCTTATTGCCAATCCTGATTACCTAACTACTCTAGAAGGAGCATTTAAATCTGCTCTTTGGTTCTGGAGCGCAAATGGATTAAATGCCTTTGCAGACAAGGGTGATATTCTTGGTATGACTAAGAAGATTAATGGTGGCACAATCGGTCTTGAAGAAAGAAAAGCGCACTATGAAAAGGCGTTGAAGCTTCTATCATCAGGTAAATAACTCGCAGGGGTGTAAGAGGAAAAGAACTGGCAGATGAAATTTAAACTCTCAAATGCCAGTTTCTCTGACTCATAAAAACTATGAAAACATTGAATGAAAAAAGAATGCTCGTCAAATTTGCCAAGATGTTGGGTCAACCTGTCGATCCAGCATTGCTTGAGTCTATAGAAAAAGAAGAAAGACTATCAAAGATGATGTTCGGCTTTGTTGAGCCAGAAGCCCCAACAAGCATCGAAACCCAAATTAAAATTGTTGAAGAACTTCCAGTTGTGGAAGAAGTTCAAGAACCGATCGTAGAAGAAATTTTAGAGCCAGTCGTTGAGGCAATTAAACCTCCATCTCCGGATGTTGCTCAGACTGGTGTAGACCAGATTAGAGGTGTTGATAGACAAGATCTAATCAATCAAACAGTAAACGCAATATCAAATACCAAGTTTACTGATAAAGATGATAAGGTAGAAACTCTAGGTTCTAAGCTGCAAAACAGCGAATTGAATTCTCTTAAGAAGCAAATCGCCAATATCATTTCTCGATTGGGAACTCTCTCAATGGGTGGTGGTGGCACAGGTATTGTTCGCCTTGGTGCCGCTGATGACTTCGATTCATCAACATATGCAGAGGGAAGATACCTTCGTTGGATTAATGGTGCATTTAGACTTGATGAAGTTACTGGTGGACAAGGTGCTCAAGGATCTCCAGGCGCGCAAGGTGTGCAGGGAGCAACAGGTGCTCAGGGTGCCACTGGTGTCGAAGGTGTTCAAGGTGCCACTGGTGTCCAAGGTGTCCAAGGTGCCACTGGTGTCCAAGGTGCCACTGGTGTCCAAGGTGCTAGTGGTGTCCAAGGTGTTCAAGGTGCCACTGGTGTCCAAGGTGTCCAAGGTGCTAGTGGTGTCCAAGGTGTTCAAGGTGCCACTGGTGTCCAAGGTGTCCAAGGTGCCACTGGTGTCCAAGGTGCTAGTGGTGTCCAAGGTGTTCAAGGTGCCACTGGTGTCCAAGGTGCTAGTGGTGTCCAAGGTGCTCAAGGATTCCAGGGAATCATAGGTTCTACTGCAAGTATAACTGGATTTGAATCTTTAACTAATTGGACTCTCAATATTGATGTTGGCAATACAGAATCTGATTCTTGCAATATTACTCCAACAGGAGCCAATTTTGCATATTGGATAGATGGAACACGTTATGTTGTATCTTCTCCAATCACTTCTTCTGCTAATGTTTTTAGAAATTCAAGTTCACAATATTATGAAAATGCTGTTAGAGTAAGTTTAACAAAATCACAAACTCTTACAGTAACAAGCGCTTCTCAAACGACAGCAAATTTGGCAAATGAATTGCCGCTAGCAATAATTACAGTAAAAAATGTTGATTCTGTTAGTAAAAGTTCAACAACATATTATCCGCTGGAAGCCAGAGGTAGAACAGATGAGGCTTTTTTGGCAACGGATAGATTTAATCAGTTTATTGAATATTATGGGAATGGACCAAAATGGTTAAGTGGATTTGATTTAACGCCAGTTGTACTTAATGGAAATGGCTCATCAAATACACACAATAAATTTTATATGAGTGCTGGCTCCATATCATATGGAACACGACAAATTGATATTACCAATTCTGCAACTCCTGCAGCAAATTCATTTCAACAATATTTGAATTATAATGATGGTGCTAAATTATCTTATCTTAGTATAAATTATTATGGTGATACTTCTGTTTTGGCATCTTCTAATACACCATATACCATTCCCGCCAATTCAAGCGGTGTTCCCCGAAACGGAAAATATTTTACGAATTATATTTTTGCAGGAAATTTGCTACAGTCTGGTGGATTTGGTAGTTACAAATTTGGAACTCCAGTTTTTGTAATTGGGGCATATTATGCAATAACTTCCGACCGCCCCGTATACGATACTGCTGATGAAGCATTAGCCGAAGATCCATCATCTCTAACTTTTGCTAAAAATTTCAGTTACATAGGAAATGTTGGTATTGTGCAACAACCTATTCCTTTATGGAAAGTTGTATACAAATACGATACTTCTTTTACAAACTATAATAAAACTATCATTGCTGCTGTACAAGATTTAAGAGGATTGCCATCAGCTGGTTCTAGTAATAGATTTACAATTCAAAGTTCTAGAATTTCTTTGAGTGGTGTTGCGAATACAACTGCTGTTTATGCTGACCGTACACTTAGACTTAGCAATAAAAGACTTAATTTTGCAAATAGTGGCAGCATTAGGATGATAGTTCCTACCACTCAATCAGATTCATTTGTGACGATTAAAGCCTTTGTTTTTGGAAACACATCTATATGTGGCGTTGATAGGAGTAATTTTGCAAGTACTCAAATTATTCCAAATGCAGTTTATACTGAAGTACCATATTTACCATCTAGCAATATATATTTTGAGGGGCAAAGAGGCGCAAGCACTGGTGATTATCTCAGTCTATATCATTATGATTATCCACAATTTAAAACAATCACGGCTTCAATATCTAAAACATTTACTATAGATGATGGCTACACAGTCAGCGGTGGCGGGTCTTGGAATCAAAGATACTCAAATGTTGCAGCTGCGAGTGTATATACAACATATGACCCTGGTAAGAATGGTGGCTATACTTTTGATATGTACAATTTTATTGACAACTTGCATGAAGTTGGAGATGAAACTGTAATACAAAGAGAACATGACCAACTCGGCACCAGATACATTTCTGGATTTGATATTAGTGGATATACTACTAGCGGTGATGGTTCTGCAAACTCTCATGCACAAATTAGTTTATCTGGTGGTTCTATCTACTATAGAGGTAAAACAATAACAATTGCTAATACAGCAAGCCCAGTTGCAAATTCATACCAACAAAAACTTGGTAGTCCTGCAAAACTTGGTAGATATGTTATCTCGAATGAAGGAACATATCCCGAAGTTGGTTATGTGAGGGGTGGTCCAAGATATAATTCTGCTGCAGAAACAGACTATCCACTGTTTATTGATATTGCTACAGCAGCAGGACCAAAGTACTATCCATATGCTTCTTCTAATGGAACTTCGGCAACAATTAGCAGCGGTCAGTATGTAACCTCTTGGGTATTTGCTTCTGCTATAAAATATTATAGTTATGGCGCTCCAGTATTTTTTGTTCCTGCTCAAAATGTATACAGTACTTTGGCTGCTGCACAATCTGAAAAATTATCAGACCTTGTAACTTCTTCTGCATATTCAGAGTTTATTGGACAAAATCCTGCACCTCTTTATAAATTAATTTTCGCCAGAGATGCTGGTTGCACCAACTATCCAAAGGCTAAATTAGTCCAAGTTGATGATCTTCGTGGAATGAGTTTTGTTACTAGAGGAATACTCAATACACCACAAAAGGTTACTGCCAATAGCGGAACTGCTTTAATTGCAGACACAATTAATTTTGTTAATACTGCAACAACAACAGTGAATGTAGGCACTTCAGTCTATGGTGTGGCTAATGTTGGGATTAATGTCACTAACCCATTCACTAATCCATACACTCAACCATTTACTTTCTCCAATACTACTGTTAGCACATCGACAACTACTGGTGCATTAATTGTAAGTGGTGGTGTGGGTATCGCAGGAAGCGTAACTGCTAACACGGTAACTGCAAATCTAACATCGAATTTTATAGATGTTCTAAGTTCTAATACTGTTTCTAGCCCATCTTCTGGGTATACAAGAATATACTCTAAGAATATTGGTGTTTCAAGCAATACTGCAATTCCCGCATATGTAAATTTTAAAGGTTATGAAACTCTACTGCAGCCAAATCTTGCTAATAGAGCAGTAGGAAAATTGCAACTGCTTTCTGGCACGGCGACTACAAGTTGCATTGTTAGCTTGGGTCTTCAATCAGGTACTACACTCTTAACCTTTGCTGGAGGTACTGGTACTATAACGCAAGTTTATCCAACGGCAAAAACAGGAATAAATCAATATAGAAGAGCTACTTTTACGCAGACTGCGGCAGTTAATCCATCAATCGGTTATATTTCTACTACAGGACTTTCTGGTTCTCTTATGATGGGAAATTATTTTAACATTAAATTTGGTCTTACTGCTACTGACACGGCTCATGTTTTCTTTACTGGATTATCTTCTGGGTCTACACAATTTGTAGATTCTACAACTGATAGCGCCATTTCTAAAATAGGAATTGCTATAACTTCGGGAACTGCAAATCTCGTTTTTGTATCATGTAATGGCGTGCTTGCTCCGCAGCCATCAGAAAAAATAGATTTAGGTGGTAATTTTCCAGTAGATACCTCAACTTTATATGATTTTACATTATATTCTGAACCGTTATCTAATACTTTTTCGTATGTTGTAACTAATTTAAATTCTAATATTACAACTTCCGGAGCAGTTTCAGCTAATCTTCCATCATCTACAACAGCACTTCGTCCACACTTTGGGCAGGGCGCGCTTGGTGGTGGTACTGTTACTGTAGGACATACTATTACTGGATTTCACTTTGAGACATTTCAATAATGAACATTAAAGAAGGGTAATTAAGAATGCTATTATCAACAGACCGTAAAAACATATATCTTGGGATTACAAAGACTGGCACCCATACGGTTAGAGACTGTCTTGCAAATTTATCTACACAAATATCAAAACCTGGTGCACATCCAACGTATGTAGAACTCGTTTCTCATGAGTTTCATAGAACTGATGTTATCACTCCAGAAGAAATTGCAACTTGCAATTTTTATGCTATGTGGAGAGACCCAGTAGAAAGATTTGCTAGTGCTGTTTCTTTCATGAAAAGAAAAGCCACTTCAGCACTTATGTTCTTACTACCTGAAAAATTTCCAAATTCAGTAATTCCGCATAATGGGTGGATGGTGGATTACTCTTCTCGCACTACAGAAGAACAACAAATTATTGATACAATCAGTTTAAATGATGTCATAACAAATTTATCCTCTAGTACTCTTACGCCATATATTGTACTTCAGAGACAAAGTAATTGGTTACAAAATACCCCAAATTTACAAATTTTACCTTTTAGTGATTTTGAATCTTCTGTTCGCACCTTATATACAGTATTTGGTGGAGTTGATGCGCTAAATTTAATTGTGCCTAAATTAAATTCTTCACCAGATTCATTATTAACTGATTGTGATTTTGCAACTAGGCAAATGATAATGGATTATTATCAAGAAGATTACTCATATGAACCATAATCTCACCTGTTGGTCTTTTGGGTGGTTTAAGTCTCAACAGTAAGGACACAGAAACCTAAATAGAGAAGTAAAAGTCAGCACAGGAGATTAAAATGTCATTCTTGAGTAACATTAAATCTATGTTTGCAGACGGAGAAAACGGTTCGATTTCTTCTAAGCGTGTGATTACATTCGTCGCAACGTTGTTAGTTGCAATGGCTTTTGTAGCCAATTTGTTTTGGAAATTGACTATTGAAGAGTTTATGTACACTTCAATGATGACAATTATCCTAGCAGGTCTAGGAACAACTGTCGCAGAGAAGTTTGCACCTAAGAAAAAGGATTAAAAAATGTTTACACTAATTGTTGGAATTGTTGTTGGCGCTCTAATTGGATGGTATGTTCCAAAACCAACATGGCTTATGAAAATTGAAAATGAAGTCAATAAGTATCTATGAGAAAGTTAGTTAGTGCATTATTGCTACTAACAGTAGCCACGACAGCCGTTGCCAATCCATATCCTTGGAAAGTCACACGTGCTGTCGATGGTGATACAGTTGAAGTGCAAGTAAATTGGCTTCCAGTAGAATTGGGTGACAAATTAAAAATACGGATCTACGGAGTAGATACGCCTGAAAAAGGTGGAAGAGCCAGCTGCCCAGCAGAAGCTCAGTTAGGCTTGGCCGCCACAAACTTCACAAAGAAATTCATAGCAGGAAAGTTTGTCTCAATTGAAATTAAAGAATGGGATAAATTTGGAGGACGTATCTTAGGCGATGTTATCGTAAATAATAAAAGCCTAAGAGCAGAACTAATCAAAAATGGTTTCGCCAGAGAATACTTTGGTGACAAGAAAAAGTCTTGGTGCCAATAAATGAAAACATTTAGCACATTTTTAAAAGAAAATCTCCATCAATGGTTTAAAGATAAGTGGGTTCGTTTTGGTCCAGATGGAAAAATTCGTGGAGATTGTGCTAGAGGAAGCGAAAGCGAAGGTAAGCCAAAGTGTTTGCCACAATCAAAAGCACACGCTCTTGGTAGAAAAGGTCGCGCTAGTGCAGCTGCTCGGAAGCGTAGAAAAGACCCTAATCCAGAACGTAGTGGAAAGGCAATTAATGTTGCCACCACAAAAAATGAAGAATATATGAATGAGAAAAAAGACGCTTGTTATTATAAAATAAAGAGTCGTTATAAAGTGTGGCCAAGTGCATATGCTAGTGGCGCTTTAGTTAAGTGTCGCAAAAAAGGCTCCGTAAAAGAAGCAGCAAATCTGGCGCAACAGGCAGCTATTGCTATCGCCATGAAAAAAGCCGGCAAAAAGCCGAAGAAGGAACAAAAATGAAAACATTTAAACAATTGAGACAAGAAATAGACGAAGCTTGCTGGAAAGGTTATAAGCAAGTTGGTGGTAAAATGAAAAATGGCAAAATGGTTCCAAATTGTGTTCCCACCAAAGAAGAAACAAGTAAAGAATCAGAACATACTAATTGTGGAACGCCTGAATGTTGTGGTGAGTGTGGCACATCAAAACCTAAACAAATCGATGAGCGTGGAGCAGATAGTAAAGGTTATTTTCGCTCAACAGAGTCGGGTGCTGGTTTGACTCCAAAGGGTGCTAAGCACTACGGTATAAAGACGGCTGTAACAACTCCACCAAGCAAACTGAAGCCTGGCAGTAAAGCAGCAAAACGTCGTAAGTCATTCTGTGCTCGTATGAGTGGAATGCCAGGACCAATGAAGGATGAGAAGGGTCGCCCAACTCGCAAAGCCGCATCATTGAGAAGATGGAATTGCAACGAGTGAAAACATTCAAGCATTTTTTGGCTGAAGAGCACAAAGAAACCCACTATGCTACTGGTAAGGAAGCATTAGAGGGTTTAGGCAAAGCCAAGTTTAATGCTATTATCAAGCATCCCACTTTTGACAGTCATCGCAGAGCAATGAGAATGGGTTCCGAATCTAAATTTGATGTAACTCAACATGGTCCAGGAGCTTATAAGATTGAAGTTGGAACTCATCCATATTTGACGACATATCATATGACGCATTATCGTGGTCCTGCTAAGATTCATGCGTACCATCATATGGTTGCTTCTAACGAAGACCCAAAGAGATATATGACAATCAAAACCCATGGATATGAGCACGACTAATGTTAAACATGATTCCGTTTCCATATAAAATTTTAATTGCAGTTCTTGTAATCTTTGGTATATTCGGTTACGGATATATGAAAGGTTTGCAGGTAGGTAATGATAAGTTAAAACTTTTTAAGGCTCAATCAATCGCGCAATACCAAGAATTGCAAGCAGCTTATGAAAAGGCAAAGAATACTGTTAATGAAAAAATTATAACTGAGTACGTGGATCGTATTGTTTATGTAACCAAGTGGAGAACTAAAAATGTTGAAATCGTTAAAGAAGTCCCTTCTAATTGTGAGTTGTCTTCTGGTTGGGTGCACGTCCATGATTCCGCAGCAGAGGGTCGTGATGCCAACTCCACCGCCGCAGCTGATGGAGCCTCCTCAGAAATTAAAGACACTGAAGCCCTCGCAACCGTCGTCGAAAACTACGGAACGTGTGCAGCCAACGCAGAAAGGTTAACTGCGTTGCAAAATTGGATAAAGGATCAGCAAATTGCTGTTGGTAAGATAAATAGAGACAATGGTGTGGCGCCATCTGAGTCTACATCTTCTCCATCTGATGAAGGTGGATCCAGTGGTCTAATAGAGAGATAAAATAAATGGCAGATTTCGACACCGCAAAACTAGTACGTTTGGACAGCGATATTAATGATTTGAAAGTTGAAGTCGGCGCGCTAAGAGAAAAAGTATCATTTTTTAATGTTATATACGGAAAATTCGATGAAACATTAAGCAAGGTACAGATCCTAATGGAAGATCGTAGAAACGAAACTAATGATGATCTTCGTGAGGTTTACCGTAAAATTCAAGATACGGAAACCAAAATTATGGATGAAATTAAAGCACTCAGAAATGAAATGAGTATTTCGAGAGATGCAGAGAATAGCAAGATGAACAGCAAGATTGAAAGCCTCGACAAGTGGCGTTGGCAAATGATGGGTGGTGCTGCTGTTGTCGGCTTCCTTTTATCCAAGGCTGCTGAATTCCTGAAATAGTTTGCTTTTAACCTAGAAAAGAGGTAGAATAGTAGTTAAACCTATTCTATCGTGAGTTTATTATGTCCGTTTACATTGACAGGAAATTCCTATTACTAGTCTCTTCTCAACTGGAGCGTTTCGCTCAGAAGAACCAAGACTTATTCAATTTCCGTTGCCCGATTTGTGGCGACTCCAAGAAGAATAAACTAAAAGCCAGAGGCTATATATTCCGTAAAGGTAATGATTATTTTTTTACGTGTCACAACTGCCACACAGGCACAACCTTCTCAAAGTTTCTAAAATATGTTGATACCAATATACATCGCGAGTATGTTCTTGAACGCTATACTAACGGGGACAGCGGTCATTCGAACTATGAAAAGCCGAAATTTAATCTAGAAGGACCAAAACCTTCTGAGAAGTTAAAAAATAAGATTAATCTCGATACTATAGAACTAAAAAGTATTGATAAACTTGATGTAGAACACCCTGCGGTCAAATATATAGAGAGCAGGGGGATTCCTAAGAAACATTGGAAAGAGATATTCTATCATGACTCTTTCAAAGACTTTCTAGATGCAGCCTTCCCTGAACACGGTAAAGAAGACGTTCCCAACGATCCCAGAATAATTTTGTTTTACACCAATGAAAAAGGTGATATAACAAACGTTGCTGGGAGAGCATTGGGGAAGACAAATATTCGCTATTGCACGGTGAAATTGACCGATGAGAAAAAATTGTTTGGCTTGCACAGGTTGCAATCCAATAAAACAGTCTATGTTCTCGAGGGGCAATTTGATTCGTTCTTTGTTCCTAACAGTATTGCCAGTGGCGATAGTAATCTATGCAGCGTTGCTGAGTATTTGAAAGATTCTAATTGTGTTCTCGTCTATGACAATGAACCTAGAAATAAGGAAATTGTCAAGCAAATTTCTCGCGCAATTGAGAATGATTATACTGTATGTCTATTCCCTGAAGATGCTCCAGGAAAAGATATAAATGAGATGATTCAGAATGGTATGAGTGTTGAAGATATTAAAGTTATGATCGATGCAAATACATTCACAGGTCTAGAAGCTAAATTGAGGTTTGTAGGATGGAAGAAAGTATAATAACCGCATATCGTTCAATATTCATCTCAGACGTACACCTTGGCACAAAGGGTTGTAAGGCAGATGAACTATGTGACTTCTTAAAGAAGAACACAGCAGAAAATCTCTATCTTGTTGGTGACATCATTGATGGATGGAGACTGAGCCAAAAGTTCTATTGGCATCAATCACACACTAATGTGATTCGTCGAATCTTAACTGCAGCAAAGCGCGGCACTCATGTTGTATACATTGCTGGCAATCATGATGAAGCACTTCGCGAAACTATGATTTATGATTTGACCTTTGGCAATATCGAGATTAAGAACATCTATCGCCATCATGGACTAGATGGTAAAGAATACATTGTGTGCCATGGTGATATGTTCGACACTGCTTTACAAGGCAAGTTAAAATTTCTCTATCACCTTGGTGCTGTGGCTTATGATTTTCTTCTATCGCTAAATGAAGTACTTGCTTGGCTTCGTCGCAAAGTCGGTATGCCATATTGGAGTCTTAGCGCATATCTAAAGAATAAGACCAAAGAAGCAGTTTCGTATGTTTCTGACTTTGAGGAATTAATTGCATCTTACTGCAAGAATAAAAAAGCAGATGGAATTATTTGTGGGCACATCCATAAAGCTGACATAAAGCAGATAGGTGGTGTTGTCTATATGAATGATGGAGACTGGGTAGAAAGCTGCACAGCTCTTGTGGAAAATTATGATGGGACTTGGGAAATCATTAAATGGCAACAAAAATAGTAATCATCACCGATGCTTGGGATCCTCAAGTTAATGGTGTGGTGACAACTTATAAAAATATCATTAAGAATACTTCTACTGTAATAGAAGTTATTCATCCTGGGATGTTCAAGAACTTTGCCTTTCCTTTCTATAAGGGAATTGATATCGCACAGTGTTCTTATAAGAATATGGAAGGCTATTTACTTACAAATATGAATTTGTTTTTCTATAACACAAAGTTCCATATTGCAACAGAAGGTCCGCTTGGGTTGCAAGCTCGTCGAGTTTTAGAGAAAGCCAAGATACGTTACACCAGTGCATACCATACAAAGTTTCCTGAATTCATCAACAAGATGTATGGAATTCCTGTTTGGGTGACTAAGTGGTATTTTGATTGGTTCCATAAAAACTCTAAATTGGTAATGTGTTCTTCCAAATCTAATGCTAAAGAAAATTCCCGCTGGAACAGTGTTGTTCTCGGGAAAGGATATGATGAACATTTCAAGTTTACAAATAGAAAAGATTCTACAAGAAAAACTCTATTGTTTGTCAGTAGAGTGAGCAAAGAAAAGAACATTGAAGACTTTTGCAAATTGCCCAATTCTTATGGAAGATATGAATTTGATAAGATCGTGGTTGGCGATGGACCAGAAAAAGAAAAGATGCAAAAGAAATATCCTAACATTAAATTTGTTGGATATAAGTTTGGTGAAGAGTTGGCTTCTTATTACCAAAATGCAGATGTTTTTGTTTTCCCTAGCAAGTCAGACACCTATGGAATTGTAGTTCTTGAATCAATGGCATGCGGAACTCCTGTTGCCGCTTATCCTGTAACAGGACCAATCGACCAGATTATTGATGGAAAAAATGGATACGTTGATAGTGACTTGTTAACTGCCGTTCTTAATTGCATAACAGTCAAAAGAACGGATACACACTCAACAGTTAAAAATATTAGCTGGAAAAATTCAGCAAAACAATTTGTAAAATACGCAGAGGAATAGTATAATATGAAAGTGAGATTGATTAGTTGCTCACAGGCAGTTGAATTGCCTGAATATATTAAGACACCGCAGGAACTTATTGCATATTGCGCAAGAGTTTCTAATCCTGCCAATCAATTGAACATAGAAACCTCAGAGAAATTGATCAAGTATCTTGTTAAACATCAGCACTGGTCACCTCTTGAGATGGTAAGTGCATGCCTAGAAATTGAAACAACTCGTGATATTGCGCGTCAGATTTTACGTCATCGCAGCTTTTCTTTCCAAGAATTTTCACAGCGTTATGCAGATCCCGTCAAAGATCTAGACTTTGAGTACCGCGATTGCAGGTTGCAAGATCTTAAGAATAGACAGAATAGTATTGAAGGTGCAGATAGCGATCTACAGTATGCATGGTATGTTGCGCAGCGTGAACTTATTGAAAAAGCAAGAGAAACATATAAGTGGGCTATCGATAATGGTATTGCTAAGGAAGTTGCTCGTGCAGTTCTTCCTGAAGGACTCACAAAGTCCCGCATGTACATGAACGGAACTCTTCGCTCATGGATACACTATATAGAGCTCAGATGCGCAAACGGCACACAAAAAGAACATATGGAGATTGCTAAGGCTTGCGCAGAAGTAATCGCTAAAATTTTTCCACTAACAAAAGAATTAACAACAGAGGCATAACATGTCAACAAGACTCCCCAGCATTTATCAAGACTATATCCATATTTCACGCTATGCACGTTTCAATGATGCACTTGGTCGTCGCGAAACATGGAGTGAGACGGTCGATCGTTACATTTCATTTTTCCAAAAGCGCACCAACAACAATAAGAAGGTGCCTTGGGAAGATATCCGCAATGCAATTTTGAACTTGGAAGTCATGCCTTCTATGCGTTGCTTGATGACTGCTGGTCCTGCTCTCGAAAAGGATCAGGTTGCTGGGTACAATTGCTCATACGTTGTTATTGACAGCCCAAAGTCTTTTGACGAAATCATGTATGTTCTGATGTGCGGAACTGGTGTTGGATTCAGCGTTGAGTCTCGTTATACCAACAAGCTCCCAGAGGTGCCAGATGAAATTCATTCAACCGACACTACAGTGGTTTTTGCAGATTCCAAGATCGGTTGGGCAACTGGTTATCGAGAATTCGTTTCTTTGCTTTATTCTGGTAAGTTGGCTAAGTGGGATGTATCAAAGGTTCGTAAGAAGGGAGAAAGACTCAAGACCTTCGGTGGACGAGCATCAGGACCAGAGCCGCTAATTGACCTGCTCAACTTTACCCTCAACATCTTCAACAAAGCACGTGGTCGTAAGTTGACCACATTGGAATGTCATGACATCGTTTGTAAAATTGCTGACATCGTGGTTTGCGGAGGTGTACGTCGTTCTGCTCTTATTTCTCTTTCCGATCTTAATGACGACGCTGCTCGTCATGCTAAATCTGGTTCTTGGTGGCTTGCCGATGGTCAGCGTGCACTAGCCAACAACTCTGCTGTCTATGAGCAAAAGCCAGACATGGATACATTCATGAGCGAATGGGTTGCTCTATACATGTCGAAGTCTGGTGAACGTGGTATTTTCTCGCGTCAGGCATCTAAGGCGATTGCTGCAAAGTATGAGCGTCGTGACCCCAATCATGAGTTTGGAACCAATCCTTGCTCTGAGATTATCCTTCGTCCGTATGAGTTTTGCAATCTTTCTGAGGTTGTTGTTCGCGCCGAAGATACCGTTGAAGATCTAAAGCGCAAAGCAAGACTTGCCACAATCATTGGTACACTTCAGTCCACTATGACTGACTTCCGTTATATCAATAAGAAGTGGAAGAAGAACTGCGATGAAGAGCGTTTGCTTGGCGTTTCGCTAACTGGTATCATGGACCATGCTTTGTTGAATGGTAGCAACCCTGCAAATTATCAGCATGGCGATCTTCCTCGCGCACTACAAGAAATGCGTAAGGAATGTGTTGATACCAATAAGAAGTTTGCCGACATCCTTGGTATTGAACAGTCTGCTGCTATCACTTGCGTCAAGCCATCGGGCACCGTAAGCCAGTTGGTTGACTCTGCTTCTGGTATTCACCCACGATACAGCAAGTACTACATCCGTCGTGTCCGCGCTGACAAGAAGGATCCACTTGCTGACTTTATGATTGCCAAGGGTTATGCTGCTGAAGAAGATTTCTACGGCAAGAGCAATTGGGTGTTCTCTTTCCCAATGAAGGCTCCTGAGGGTGCAATCCTCACCAAGGATGTAACTGCTATTCAGCAGCTTGAGTTGTGGAAAGTCTACCAGGACCACTGGTGCGAGCACAAGCCATCTATCACCGTATTCGTCGGCGATGATGAGTGGATGGATGTTGGCGCTTGGGTTTACAAGAATATGGCTTCGCTCTCGGGTGTTTCGTTCCTACCACGCGATACTGGTTCGTATCGTCAGGCTCCATATGAGGAAATTGATGAGGCTAAGTATAACGAACTCCTCGCAACTCAGAATGTTGAAATCAACTGGACTGAGTTCACGGAAGTAACAGATACAACTGAAGGTGCACAAACTCTCGCATGTTCTTCTGCTGGCGGCTGCGAAATTTAGGAATTAAAATGAAAAAGTTATTATTCTTTGTTGCTGGAATGATTTGCCTTGGTATTGCTTACATCGGAGTGGTGACTCCAGGTATCCCCTGGAGTACACCTAGTGTTTTAGCCGCTTACTGTTTTGCTAAGAGCTCTGATAAGTGGTATAATTGGATGATGAATCATAAACTCTTTGGTCCATTCCTAACTAATTGGAAAGAAAATAAAGTCTACCCGACCAAGGTAAAGTGGATTATGTTTGCTTCTATGGATGCAAGTCTTGTCATTCTTTGGCTCACAACTCATAATTGGAAACTTGTTCTTGGTGTAAGTTTATTCATGGCATTCTGGATGGTCTGGGCAATTCGTTATCCTGGAACTCTAGAAGAATGGAAGCGTCGTAAGGAAGCTGGAGAGAAAATCGGCTGGCTCAAGTAAAAAGGTAAATTATGAATAATTTGAAATTTAGTATTATTACTCCAACCCACATCAAGAACTCATTTCTCGATGAATTGTATGACAGCATCATTGCTCAAACATATACCAACTGGGAATGGGTTCTTTGGTTGAATGGTGGTGCGAGCACTGCTTTCGTCAGTTCTAGAATCAAAGAGGATGACAGAGTAAAGATCTTTGTTAGCGATGACTCAAATACTTCTGTTGGTTATAACAAGAACAAAGCTTTCAATCTAGGAACTGGTGATGTTCTTGTTGAAATTGATCATGATGACATGATTACTGAGAATTGCCTAGAAGAATTAAATGTTGCCTTTCAGGAAGAAGACATCGGGTTTGCATTTAGCGATTGTGCAGTATACCATACAAAAAATGAATTCATACCTTATGGTTCAGCTTATGGTTGGTCACATAAGACATTTAATTGGAAGGGTAGAGAACTCTTCTCTATGGATTCCTTTGATCCAACTAGTAAGAGCGTTGCATTTATTTGGTATGCACCAGACCATGTTAGAGCATGGAGAAAGAACGTTTACAAGAGCATTGGTGGACACGATCCAGCATACGAGATTTGCGATGACCATGAATTGATGATTCGCACCTATCTCAATACAAAGATGAAACATATTCCAAAGGTTCTATACATCTATAGAGTAACTGGTGAAAATACTTGGTTGGAAAGAAATGCCGCAATTCAACAAAAAACTGTAGAGATTTTTAATCAGAATGCTTGGAAACTTGCTGTTCGTGAAGCAAGACTTCGTGGACTGCATGTGATTGAGATTGGCGGCGGTATCAATCCAAAGGAAGGATGTGATATAAACATCGATCTTGAGAATGGTAATGTTCAATCCGACCTGAACGAAGGAATTCCACTGCCTGATAACAGTGTTGGTGTTATAAACGCATCACATATTATTGAACATCTACATGACAAGCATAAGATTATGAAGGAAATTCATCGTGTGCTGGCTGATGGTGGTTGGGCATTTATTGAAGTCCCAAGCACTGATGGTCGTGGTGCTTTCCAAGATCCAACTCACGTGAGTTATTGGAATGAAAACTGTTTCTGGTATTACACTAGAGCTGACAAGGCTGCATTTATTCGTAACAAAGATATTCGTTTTCAAGCATTTAGACTGGACACCATTTGGTGGGACGACCATATTGCAATTACTAATGCTTGGTTGGTTGCAAAAAAGAATGATGATAGAAGACCACATTTAAGTTCAATTTGAGGTAGAAAATGTATTATATCTATAATAATTATTTACCCAGAGTTTGGCACAATCTTCTTCACATGATAGATGAAAACTATTATGAGGGCGATAATACCGCAGTTATTATGGGAACTTGTCACAATGATACAAAACAACGAGTGATGCCAGGATTACCTGCAAACATAGATAAAGTTGTTGCATATCAAACAGAGCCGCTTGTTGAAAGTCATTGGCATAAACCAGAAAGTATCATTAAAAACTTAGCAACATATGATGAAGTTTGGGAGTTTGATTATGACAACTATAAACTACTATTGAGCCATGGAATAAATGCTATATTCAGACCAGTAAAATATACTGAATCTTTACGCAGAATTACTCCTGTTGCAGAGCCAGATATTGATGTTTTGTTCTATGGGAGTATGACTGATCATAGAAATGAATTTCTTAAGAATTTTCACGGAAAATTTATGATGCCCGATAATAGTGAAGATTATGCGCTAAGATTTAAGAAACTCAGCATTATGTGTTTAACTGGAATAGATGATAGTAGATTAGATGAATTTATATCTAGAAGTAAAATAATCTTAAATCTACAGCCATATAAATTGGAAGATGGCGAAGATAGACAATCGCAAGTAAGAATATATTATCCATTAATAAATGGGAAATGTGTAGTCAGTGAAAAATCTAAGCGAAATTATTTTGGAAATAGCATTTTAGAATTTACGAACTACCAAGAATTTGGTGAAATTATTATGGATCTTCTTCTTACTGGAAACTGGTGCAACTATCCAAATAATTGCTCTGATTATGAAAGATTTGTCAATAGAGAAGTATTAATAGAAAATACAAGAGATCATTTAGAGGAGATCGAAAATGTTTGAAGTTAATCCAGCGTTTAAAAAACGTTTATTCGTTGTTGACAATTTCTATTCTAATCCTGATGAGATTAGAGAACTTGCTTTAAATCAAGAATATGAAAATGGATCTGACTGGTATAAGGGAAGAAGAACATTTAATAATTTTCTATTTCCGCAAACCAAAAATGCCTTTGAAGATATTATGGGAATCAAAATCCGTGAGTGGGAAAGTCATGGGATGAATGGTAAATTCCAGTACTGTATTCCTGAAGATAGATTAGTATACCATTATGATGCTCAAACATGGGCTGCGATGATTTATCTCACTCCAGATGCTCCCTTTGCGGCTGGAACTTCTTTATATGCACATAAGAAAACTAAAATTAGACATATTGATGAGCATCCTGAGGCTGATAATTGTTTCTCTGGTGGTTTCTACGACAAGACTAATTTTGAATTAGTCGATACTGTTGGAAATGTTTATAACCGATTGATGATTTTTGATGCTAGATGTTTCCATGCTGCAACAGAATATTTTGGTACGAACATAAACAATTCAAGATTATTCCAGATATTTTTCTTCGACTAAGAAATAAACACCCATATATAGAGAATAGATGGCTGGCGAGATGCGCTCGCAGCAGCTAGCAAGAAACTGGAGGGAGCCTCTCCCGGATACCTGATGCATTCTGACGCTAGTGGCAAGAGTGGTATATGTTCCACTACTGCGGCACCCCGAAAGGTTAATCCTTTCCATCTATTTTTCTATAGTTTAAAGGAGTGTTTTAGATGACAGCAGATGCATATTTAAGAGTTTCCTGCCCAAATTGCGAATCGCAGTATGCGGTAGATTATTTACTCGAAGAAGTTAATGGTAATGTTGAATATTGCCCTTTCTGTGGCGATGAAATGCCAACTGAAGAAGAAAAAGATCTTGTAGAAGAAGACGAAGAAGAAACCGAAGATGTGTCATGGTAATTGGAATTGACTATTCTTTGACTTCCCCCGCCATGTGCGTTATGGTAGAACCCACCTATAATAAGTGTATGTTTTACTATCTAACATCAAATAAGAAAATGGTGGGGACTTTTGGTAATGCAGTTGGTTATGAGCATAAAGAGTATTTTTCAGAGCAAGAACGCTATGATAATATTGCTGAGTTCTTCTTAAATAAGATCCCACTTCGCCCATCCATTCCCCAAGTCTTCATTGAAGACTATTCATTCGGCTCTACTGGGCGAGTATTCCACATTGCTGAGAATTGTGGATTATTAAAATACAAGTTGTGGGAAATTGGTCTTAGGTTTACGACATTCGCACCCTCAGCAATTAAGAAGTTTGCGACAGGAAAAGGTAACGCAGATAAACAAAAAATGTATGATACATTTCTCGAAGAAACTGGGCAAAACCTGATTCAATTTTATTCAAAGACAGGCACACTGGGCAGCCCTGTCACTGACATCGTTGATTCTTATTATATCGCCAAGTATGGCTTTTCAACTTTAAATAAGGAAGTCAAAAATGGATCAAGTAACACTAAAGAATCTAAAGATTGATGAAGAAGAAATTGATGGTGTACACTTTCACATAACAAGTGAAAGTGATGAAAATGTCGAATGGGATTTCTTGACAATGAAATTAAACGAAGAATCAGATAGAAATTTCGTAAAAACAGAAATGGGTTACAAGTATCACATTGTAACATATGAAGATGATGACAACGCTGATGCGTTCGAAGCAGTACTCGGAGATTTACAGCATCATGTTAAGAAATATGTTAGCATGAATAAGGAAGGCTTCATCCTTAAGAAGAGTAAGAAGTCAGATGAAATTATTAAGAAGATTTTCAATACAAAGCTGTTGAACGTTCTAGGTCAAGTAGCGGAAAGGAAAGTCGAAGTTGAAATAGTATAAATTATTTGCCTTTACAACTCATATGCGGTAGAATATAGTCTTAACCGTTGATGTAGGAGTATGTAATGTTTGATTTTAATGGAATTTATAATTTGCTTAAGTCTGGTGTTGCAACCGTAACCTTTACAAAGGTTGATGGGAGCTCGCGAGTCATGCGCTGCACTCTTCAGGATGAATACCTTCCTGAGCAGTTTCGTGGAAAGGGAACTTTATTGACTGAGGCTGGGAATACAATTCGCGTCTATGACTTAGATCTAAGTGAGTGGCGTTCGTTCCGTGTTGATTCTGTGACTGAAATCCGAAATACTGGTGGTTCTACTCGTAGTCTTCTAACTGAGTAATGTAAGTGGCAAAACGTAAGCATGTATTTGTGAACAACTCGGAGCCTTCCTATACTGGGGAGGCTCCGGCATCTTTTATTGATATCATTCATGCAATGAATTGGTATAATGAAGAAAAGACCGAAAAAGACGCAGCTAAAATCCTTGGCTGTGAACTCAAAATTGCTCGTAATAATCGATCATATGCTTGGGCAGTGCAGATGAGAAGTCGTGGTTTCATTTTCCCCGAAACTACTGAAGCTGCAATTCATGAGATGAAGACTGCATATGATGCGGCTGTTGAATCATCCAAAGTAATCAAGCCATTCATTGACGATGATGGTAATGAAATTGCGATTTCTCCTGTTGTAAATCTACAGGAACGTATTGCTGCAAAAACCAAGCAATACATCGGTGAACTTGAGGGCTTGGTTGACGATTATGGTCATAGTCTGACTGCAAACAAGTTTAAGGCATATGACTGGTTCATTAAGAGCGAAGTCAAGCCCATCCATGCAACCAAGATTGCAGATTGGTTCCGCGAAAGGGCTGCAGAGATTCTTGATTCAATCGAGGGCACAGATAGAGAATATCGAGATGCCTATCTGCGTATTGGTAAAGATAAGGTCAAGAACATTCTCGCTGTAATGACCAATATTGTAAGCGATGCAGAGCGCCTCTCGGGTAACGTCAGTAAGACTCGCAAGCCCCGCAAGAAAAAGCCTGTTTCTTTCGAGAAAATGGCTTCTAAGGTACAGTATAAGCCAAAAGACGACAAATACAAGATTCAGTCAATAAACCCTGTAAATATCATTGGTGCGTCTCAGGTCTGGTTTTTCAATACCAAATCGCGTAAATTAGGTGTCTATTCGGCTCTAGATAGCGTCGGATTGCTCCTAAAAGGAACGAAGGTAGAAAACCACTCTATTCAAGAGTCTTACCTGAAAACTTTACGCCAACCAGAGAAGGTATTGGCTACTGTTATTGATGGTGGTAAGATTGCACTCAGAAAACTGATGGATTCTATCAATGCTAAGTCGAGTCCTACGAATGGCAAATTCGGTAAGGACGTTGTTATTCTTCGAGTGATAAAGTAATAAATACCCATACATAGGACTATCCTGGAGTAGAAATGATTGTAGTTTCAAGCAATTATTTGAATGCGAAAGAAAAGTCTTTCATTAGAAAGTATGCAAGTTTTGTTCTGAATCGAATGGTTCGCCGTGGAATTCAAAACAAGGCTAAGGTTATCATCAAGGTTATGAGTCCGGACGAATTTGATGCTGAACTAGATAAGAATGATCTAATCAATTACAATGCTTGGTGCACCTATGATGGTGTCGAGAATGAGAAGAAGAAGTTCACCGTCGTGGTAAATATCAATTCAATCAGCAAGCGTGCAAAGAAAGCACTGATCAAATATAGATCTTTGCTGGTCGATCTTGGACATGAACTGACTCATGTCAAGCAATACTTGAATGGTGAGATCTTTGACTATAAGTCAGGAGATGTTCGTTTCAAGGGTATGCGTTTTGATCCTTCTCATTATGAGAATGAAGAAAAGTATTTCGAGAGTCCATGGGAAATTGAAGCCTATGGTCGCGAATGGGGTCTGTATAAGATGTTTTGTAACAAGATGAAAGAGGAAACTAAGAGTAAATAATATGGGCAAGAAAAAGTATGAGTTCGAAGAGAACGATTGGGATAACGCGAGTGAATACAAAAAGGTTTCAAAGAAAAAGACGAAACCTCGCGAAGAGTCCACCAGTAGCAAAAACTGGCGCTATAATGCGAATCAAAGTTACTCTGAAGATGATTATGAATATAAAGAAGATTACCGCTAACGCCTAACCTGTTGATTTCATTGAAGTTTTTTTCTTTTTACTTTTCAAGATAAAAAGAGTATACTATTATTATGAGTAGCGTTAACGTAAAAATCCCAAATCCTGGTTCTCGTGTACGTGTTACAACCAAGCATCGTAACATTTACTATCTTGATTACCAGACCAAGCCATTCAACCATTTTACTTATGATGGTATCGTGCTTCCTTCAGAGAAGCGTGACCACCCATTCACGTTTAATATGACTGGTGATTCGCAAATGACGAAGCGAAACATCTCTCTTGACAATGTTGTAAGTATTGAAATCCTAAGTGGTTCTGCTGCAATGTCAAAGATGACCTCAGACATTCGTGCATTCAAAGTCAAAACCGAAAATAAAGTTTATACTGTAATCAAGAATGCAAACAAGTATACTTGTGATTGCCTTGGCTTCCAATATCGCAAGAATTGTCGCCATGTCAAGGGAGTTCATGCGAAGTTGTCTGCATGATGCATATATAAAACAATGCCCTCGTAGCTCAGAGGATTAGAGCGAGTGGTTTCTACCCACCAGGTCGGAGGTTCGAATCCTTCCGAGGGCACCAAACATTGAAAACTGCCCGTGTGGCGTAACAGGCAACCGCAACGAACTTAAAATTCGTAAAATTGTGGGTTCGAATCCCACCACGGGCACCAAATTTAGGAGAATATTCACGTGAAGACATACGCACAAATACAGCAAGATATCTGGGTTTTGCAAAATTTAAATTATAAGAAAGAAGGTTTCTTTGTTGAATTTGGAGCATCAGATGGTAAGACCTTCAGCAATTCTCTTCTCTTAGAAGAGGATTATGCTTGGAAAGGAATCGTCTGTGAGCCTTTAATTCGGCATCATAAGACGCTTTTCAACAATAGAAATTGTCACATCAATACGCAATGCGTCTATCCTGAGACTGGTAAGATTCTTTCATTCTTTGATTCGGGTGAGAAAGATATTGGATTGCTATCTTGCATTCAAGAGTTTAAGACAAACGAAACTTCCTATGAAGGAAACTTTAATGTTCTTTCTATTTCTCTTAACGATCTTCTCGCGCTATATAATGCACCATCAAAGATTGACTATATGAGCGTAGATACCGAAGGCGGAGAGTACGAAATCCTAAAGAGTTTGAACTGGGATAAGTATGACGTGTCTCTAATCACAGTCGAACATAATTGGGGTGCTGATCGGCAACCAATCTATGAATTCCTGACGTCAAAGGGATATCAGCGATTCGATACTCAAGTATCTCGTTGGGACGATTGGTATTTCAAATCCAATCTAAATTAAGGAAGAAGAATGTTGACACCAAGTAATCTCGTCGGTATGCATGAACTTGATGCAAGAAAGTACATTGCTGAGATGAACTATACTTGGCGAGTTATCAATCGAGATGGAGCAGATCTTATAGATAACTCAGGCACTTCTGACTTTAAACGTGTCAATCTAGTAATTGAAGATGGTATTATTTTTCAAGCATATCTTGGTTAAGGAGTTTATATGAATAAGAGTATGATTTTGGTGACTGCAATTTCGGCAATCCTGTTTGCCTCACCTGTTTGCGCCAGTGATGATGATGATAAAAACAAGCCTCCAGTTGCCGTAACTCCTGTTGTGACAAACCCAAACAGCGTTTTAAATAATAATGCGCTAAATTCTACAGTAACAAATACTGTTACGAATACAAATGCAAATGATCTAAGTCAAAGTCAGCGTCAAGACCAAAATCAGCAGCAAAATACACAGGCTCATTCCAATGCTACTGCAACTGGTAATGGAAGCGGCAACTCTACAAGCATCACTCAAAACTACAAGGATTCTCGTCCGGTTGTCGCTAGTGCATATTCTGGCAGTTTGACTTCTGGTCTTGATACCTGTCTTGGTTCTGTTACTGCTGCAGTACAAACACAGATTGTCGGTGTTTCTGGCGGTAAGACTATCGTCGATAAGAATTGCGTTATGATTAAACAAGTTCAACTTCTTGTTCAATTGGGTTATCCTACTGCTGCCTGCTTCCGTGCAAGACAAGATTCTGAGATTGATGAAGCAATGAAGGCTGCTGGTATTGAATGTTTCGAGCCACCTGTTGTCGTTCCACAACAAGTTGCAACCGATGTGAATTCTGAAGACCCTAGTCATCCTGGCTTTGATGTCAAGAGCTTGTATAAGTAAATGAACGGAAAGGGAAGCAAACCTCGCCCATTGAGTGTTCCTCAAAAGCAGTTTGATGATAACTGGGATAATATTTTCAAGCCCAAAGCAAAAAAGAAAGAACCCAAAAAACAAGTGAGTTGATAATGGCAAACAAGATTGCAATTTTTTATCATGTATATCAATATGGTGATTATTGGAAAGAACTATTTGTTAAACAGATGACCAGATTACAACAATCTGGTTTATACGATGCTGCTGATTATATCCACATTGGAGTTAACGGCAGTTATCGAATACCATCCAACCTATTAAAAATCGATGTTATTAAAACAAATAAGAATATAGATTCAGAAAAAGACACTTTAGTAGATCTTTGGAATTTCTGTAAAGAAAATCCTGAATATAGGGTATTTTATTTTCACATAAAAGGTGTGAGAGTATACAAAATGCCCAAAGATGCATATTCAGTAGATGACCAAGGTCGACCAGCAAAAGATGATGATGCTTGGCGTGATTATATGGAAGAGATCAATATCGATTCTTGGCGAGAAATTTCTCAAAAATTAGATACTCATGATTGCGCTGGAACAGAATTCCATAAATTTGCAGCTCTTGGTGGGAAAACTATGAAATACCCGCATTATTCTGGAAATTTCTGGTGGGCTAATGCATCATATATAAAACAATTAGATGTCAATTTCTTACATCAAGAAATAGAAATTAGTAGATGGTTGCCTGAGTTTTGGATTGGTACTAGGAATCCAAAAGCATATAGTTATCACACATGCCCAAATTACGCAAAATATTTACGAAGGTTTGAAGAGATGAAATCTAAAATTGCAATTTTCTATCACTTATATCAAACAGGTAATTGGGAAGAAGTATTCACAAATCAAATGATTAGATTACAACAATCTGGTTTATATGATGCTGCTGATTATATTCATATTGGGGTTAGTGGCAGTCATCAAATGCCGTTCAATCTTAATAAAGTTGAGGAGAATGGAACCCTCAAAAGAAATAACGATATTAGCTCTGAGATAGAAACTCTTATAGATTTGGCTGAATTTTGTAAAGAAAATCCAGATTATAAAGTTATATTTTTACATGCAAAAGGCGTTACCTGGCACAATACACAATACGAATATCCTACAAAATGTTGGCGCGAATATCTAGAATATTTTGTCATTGATAATTGGCGCATTTGTTTAGAAAAATGTGAGATGCATGATGTTGTTGGTACAGAATTTTATCATACCGCTATTCAAAATGATATAGTAGTTGAAGATAAACCCCATTATGCAGGAAATTTCTGGTGGGCTAATGCAAATTATTTTGCGTCATTAGATAAGAATTATCTTTATGATGCTCCACATGGGAGATTTAATTGCGAATTTTGGATTGGGACCAAATTTCCAAACGCATTCAATTTCATGAGTAGGGATAAAAATTGGTATGAGTATCCAGTAAACCCAAACGAATATAATAAGTATTTTGAAAATACTGTAGAAAAGAAGAAATGTAAAATTGGGATGATTTCAATGTTTAAGAATGAATCAAAAAACATTGGTAAAATGTTAGATTCATTATCCGCGCATATTGATTATTGGGTTCTTCAAGATAATGGTTCCACAGATGGTACTCCAGAGATTGTAAATGCTTGGGCTGAGAAAACTAAAATCCCAGGCTATATGTACAAGGTCGATGAGGGTTGGATTGGCTTCGGTTGGAATAGAGACCACGTTCTACAAAAATTCTTATCTTCAGAACATAATTGTGATTGGATTCTTAAAATGGATTGCGACGAAACTCTAGAAGTTGATGAAGATTTTGATTGGAAAATTCTAAATGACAATAAAAATGTTGTTAGTTGGAATGTTCAATCAGAGGCACCAGGAACTGTTTATCTAAGAACTTGGCTTTGGAATTCTCATTTACCTTGGAAATTTAATCACGATCCTGCTCACGAAACAATTTATTTGGACGATGGTAAAAACAATACAGAATTTGAACGCATGACGCTACCAGGTTCATTTAGACTGATGGCTGGTGCTTCTTTGGGCGAAAGTTATACTGTTCCGACAAAATATATTTCTGATGCACTTAAATTGGAAGAAAAGTTAATTCGCGAAGGAAATCTATTATCCAATCTATATCATTTTTGGTATCTTGGAAAGAGTTACAGCGATTGTTATGGTTCTTCTGCTCTTCCTCTCGGTAAGTCGCAACAAAGAGAATATGCCAAACGCTGCATTTATTACCTAACAGAATATTTGAATCATACTCACGATTTTCAAAACACAGGTAGAGCAAAACACATAGATGAAATGTCTTATGTTGGTTTGTGTTGTATTGGTCATGCGTACAGATTTTTAGAGCAATATGATGAATCTGAAAAGGCATATATTGACGCTGATTCTTTTAGCCCAGGAAGAAATGAACATCTAGTCCATCTTGCTGAATTACATTTATATAAAATGGAATACAAGAAAGCGTTATACTATACAACTATCCTGATGAATCCTGAAAGGAAGTGCCCCTTCCCAAATTATTGTTTTTTGATTAGTACGCAATGCTACAATGACAAGGGAAATTATTGCCAAGAGCTACATGATGTTGCTTTAGAATGGAGTGCAAAATAATGAGTAAACTGAAGGCTGAATTAAATCTATAGGACCATGATATGAATAAGAAAATCGCAGAAATTGCAGAGAAAGCAGGTATTGGTTTCTGGGGTGATAATATTATCATTCTTAACCCTGATGAAGCAGCAGATATTGCTCTAGCTCGATTTGCTGATGCAATCATTAATCAGTGTGCTGAAATTGCAAACTATATGGAAGATATGGAAGACACTGATATTGGTCCTGAAATCGTAGAATATTTTAAGAGGTAATAAAATGAATCAATCTATTTTTGACGACCTTGGTACAATCGAGGAAGACGGTGATACTACTGCAAGAGATATTGCAATGGGAATCAGTTTTATTTTGATCATTGACGAAGAAAATGATGACGTGGTTGCAAGCCTCGATCAATATTCTCTCGTGAGTGGTGCAAAGTTATTTGAGGATACGCAGTTTGAAATGCTAGCAGTAGAAATGCTGCAGGTTATTTCTCGCGCTGCTCCTGAACGAAAGTTTAAGTTAGAGAAAAAGGGAATTGGTGCTTAATAATGGATCTTAATCGTGAAGAAGAGCTTCTTGTTGTTTTACAGGAAGAATGTGGTGAATTGGTTCAAGCAATTGCCAAACTAAATCGTTTTGGTAAAACTGATTTAAATATGAAAAACATCGAAAGTGAAATGGGTGATGTTTTTGCT
>Ga0114966_10000490_pt1 | contig 37827 bp, 42 predicted proteins | sample M_130207_XF_Meta_FD_87029 | JGI IMG/M metagenome (GOLD analysis project Ga0114966, IMG submission 87029) | Freshwater microbial communities from Lake Montjoie, Canada to study carbon cycling - M_130207_XF_MetaG | ecosystem: Environmental > Aquatic > Freshwater > Lake | place: Lake Montjoie... | reverse complement strand
TTATTATAATCAATTAATATTTTATCAATAAATATATTAGTTATTTTTTGTTTTTCCTCATCTTTAAGAAAACTAAAAACTCCTTTATCATGTACTCTATATACACCAGAAGGAAAATCTAAATATTTTATTTTACCACTTTTAGATAGTTTGTAATTCATTGCCCAATCTAAGTATGTAGTTTCACCCATCCAATCTTCAATAATATTTTGACCATTTCTAAAAACTTTACCAAATGAAACCCAATTACCATTTAATAAGTCTTCAGTTTTAACCTCACCATCACTAAAATTATTTGGTAAACAAAGCCATTGGTATGATAAACTTGGTGAATAATCTCTGTCTTTTTTCATCCAATGCCCAGTGAAAGTCATTATATAGTCAGGATTAGAATCTAAAAAATCAACTTGTTTTTGAAGCTTATTAATATCTGTCCAATAATCATCACCATCCAACCAAGCAATATATTCACCTTTACATTGTTCTATTAGAAATTTAATATTTTTAAATCCCCAATTTTCCTCAGGTTTAAAATACTTAACATTTGGATTAAAAGTAGCAACCCTTTCTATACATACTTGTGAGTTATCACTAGACATATCATCTCTAACTAAAATTTCAAATTCAAAATTAGTTTTTTGAGAAACAACGGATAAAATTGATTGTTCAATATAATCTTCAAAATTATAACAAGGAATTATTACACTTACTTTCATATTAAAATATTTTTTTTGCTGGATTGCCATAGGCTGTGCAATTTGGCTCAATATTTCTTATTACTGAACTATTAAGACCTATTATACTATTCTCACCAACGGTTTTCTTAGGAGCAATTTTAGAACCTGGATTTATTGTTGCTCCGTTTTTTATTTTTGAAAAACCTCCAAAAAAAGTTAAAGCATTTATTTGACAATAATCTTCAATAATTGTATCGTGTCCAACTGCAGAGTGTGTTTGAATTGTAACATAATCGCCAATATTTACATCACAAGAAACATATGTAAATGGGCAAATTATAACACCATTTCCTAATTTTGAATTTAATCCAATCATAGATGATGGGTGAATTATATTAGTAAATAAACCACCTTTATCCAAAATCATTTTAATATATTTTTTTTTATAAACAACATCACCTAAAGCACAGATAAATAAATCATCATCTTGTACTTCGTAATCTTCAATAGATGAGATTATTGATGGGTAATTATTAAATCCTTCTAAAGCATCAACTTTATCATCAAGAAATCCTTTTATTATCCAATCATTATTATATTCTTTTGTTTGAGTTGAGATGTTAAAGACTTCTCTACCAAAACCCCTAGCGCCAATTATTAATAAGTTTTTCATATTTTTAATTAATTTTTATTATACAAGATCCCCAAGAGTATCCTACTCCAAACCCACATAATAGTACATTACCATTTAACTTGTTTTCCTTTTTGGCTTCTGTAATTGCAATAGGTATTGTTGATGATACTGTATTTCCACAATTTTCTAAAAAAATGTAGAAATTATCCTCAGGTATTTTTATTTTTTTTCTTAAATTATTTAGTATAAATTTATTTGCTTGGTGTAAAATAAATAAATTAATGTCTTCTATATATAGTTTGTTTTTTTCTAAAGTTTTATTAATTAATGGTGGTATAGATCCTGAAGTAAAACTAAATATTTCAGATCCATTCATAAATAGACAATTATCATTTTTAATATTATTAAACTCATCGGATATATCAACACCATCTAAATTTGGATGACGAACTGCGCCATTTTTAACAATAAGATTTTCAGCGCCAGATCCATCCGTTCCTAATTCAAAATCAAGTATTTCAGCAAAACCTTCGGTTGAAATTAATGTTGCTGATGATCCATCACCAAAGATAGTTCTATTTCTTTTATCCTTTGGATGAATAAACTTTGTATAAGATTCTGAAGTAATTAATAATACATTTTTAGCGATATTGGCTGATATAAGACCTTTTGCTATAGCAAGTCCATAAATATACCCAGAACATCCTAAATTGAAGTCTAACGCACCAGCTGTTGTTGGTATGTTTAATCTATTTTGAACTAAACAAGCTGTTGTTGGTAAAAAATAATCAGGACTTTGTGTACATAGTAAAACAAAATCAATATCATTAGGTGAGATGTTATGTTCATCAAATAGTTTTTTTGAGACAGTCACTGCCATATCAGATGTAAATTCATTTTCGTCAGATATATGTCTTTCATAAATACCTGTTTTTGATGATATCTTATCAATAGACCACTCTGGAAAATCCTCGTTTATTTTTTTATTATCTAAAACTTTTTCGGGTAGATAATAAGATATTGCTTTAATTTTAGCTATCATTGTATTTGATTTATATATGTTTTTTGAAACGCATGTACTCTTTCTTCCTCAAGACTTAAAACACCGGGTTTATCTGTTACAACAACGCCTCTTTGTACTTGTTCGCAAATAGATTTATCTTCATCAAAAACCTTACGATTAAAATCAATTAGTAAATTTGCATAAAGATTAATAAAACTGCTTTTTTTATTTGACTCTGATAAGAAGACATAACTAGTAAAGTCACTCTCACCAGGATTAATTGGATTGATAGTTGAAAAATTAAATGATACACCGTATGATGATGATATTAATAAATTTGGATAAATTAAAAAATGTCTATATCCATTAATCTTATATGGTCTTTCTGAGAACATTTTATGTATCTTACTTAACTTTGGATCGTCTTCGCCTAATGTCAACTCAGCATCCCAGTTAGAATGGTTTTCAGTAAAATCAAAAACTAATCCTTTTGCACCAAGTGATTTGAATGTTTCTGAATGAACAAGATTAACATGATAACTTTCAAGAGTGTTTTCAACAAGAATTTTCCAGTTTGATTTAATGTTAATTTTATTAGTATCAATCAATTCTGATTTACCATTTGACATCATTTCTAATTCATCATAGAAACTTCCAAGATACTCTTTAAGTGTGTTTGTTGGTTTATTGATGTGTATAAAGTACAAATCACCACAAACATCTAAATTATATTCTTTTAATTTTAAATCACACAATTCTTTTTTACTGAAGTCTTTGAATAAAGGTTTTTTTGGTATACCATTTGGCATACCTTCTTTATCAAAAGACCAACCGTGATAAGGACAGAATAATGCTCTATTTCCTTTTTCTTCGTTTTGTATTGTACTGAATCTATGTGAACATACATTCATGAAAGCTTTTATATTACCATTAAAATTTTGTATAACAATTGGCACACCACCAATTGCTTTTGTTACAAAATCATTGTGATTTAATAAATCATTGCCAAAAGCAACAAAAATCCAATTATTATGAAATATCTGAGATTTTTCTTTTTCAAAAATCTCCTGATTATGATAATGATATGATGATATATTTGAAAACATATTAAACTAAAGTTAAACCTCCGTCGAGTATTAGTTCGATACCAGTAATCCATTTACTCGCATTTGATAGTAAGAAAATACAAGGACCAACAACATCAATTGTTTCTCCTAAACCAAGAGGATAATCTTTTCCTAAATCATCATTAACATTTTGAGCTTTCTCAGTCATAGGTGTTTGTATAATGCCTGGACAAATACTATTTGCTCTTATTTTTTGACCTGATAGTTCGGAAGCTGTTACTCTAACGAACCCATTTAATCCTGCTTTGGAAGCGGCATATAAAGCTGTTCCAGTAACACCAATCTTAGATGCTATTGATGATATGTAAACTAAAGATCCATTTGACTTTAATTTTTTATTTTTAACAAGTTGTTGTGTTAATAAAATTTGACTGTTAAGATTAACAGAGAAGATGTTATTAATCTTTTCAGTGTTGATAAACTTAATAGGATAATACTCAACAACACCAGCACAAAAAACAACTCCATCTAATTGAGGTAATGATGTGACTAATTTTTTAATCTCATCATCTTTGGATAAATCACAAGGGTGTGTTTCAACTGGAATACCTAAATGGTAAATCATTAAATCTTTAGTTTCATTTAATCTTTCTTCATTTCTACCTGTTATTATAACATTTGCTCCTAAAGCATTTAGATTAATTGCAATCTCTCTACCAATACCAGATGATGCACCAGTAACTAATATATTTTTATATTTAATATCAAATAGATTCATTATATTTCAATTAATTTAGAACAGAAAATATTATTATTCATTTTAGTATAAAAAGTACCCCAAGATAAACCAACACCAAACCCACAAAATAACACACTATTATCTTTTTTAATACCACCTAATTCCGTTACAATTGTTAATGGTATAGTTGCTGAACTTGTATTGCCAAATTTTTTCAAAGATGAAGATGTTTTATCAGTAGAAATACCTAACTTTTTATAAATTTTATCATTCATAAATTTATTAGCTTGGTGAAATACAAAGTGGTTAATAGTATCTTTATCCAAATTAAAATTATCAATGAATTGATTTACAACTTTTGGAACTTTATTGGTACCGAAGTTAAATACATCAATACCATTTAAGAATAGTTTTTTTGTTTCATCATTACTAATTCTAGAGCCACTATTTGGAATTATAATTGATTCATAACCTTCACCATCACTACCTAATCCAAATAACATTGGATTGGCATTTTCATCATAACCTAATAAAGTAGCTGTTCCAGCATCACCAAATAAAGGTTCTGTTGATTGGTCGTCTTTGTCAACTTCTTTTGAAATTGTATCACCAACTAATAATAAACCTTTTTTAATTTTACCACTATTCATTAAAGATGATATTGTAGATAATCCATAAATATAACCCGAACAACCTAGTGGTATATCTAAACAGAAACAAGATTGTGATAAACCTAACTTATGTTGTAGTATTGTACTTGTAACAGGTAATTTATAATCTGGTGTTTGACTAACAAAAATTAAAATCTCAATGTCATTTTTATCAATAGATAAATCACCTATTAACTTTTCAGCTGCTTCAAGACATAAATCTGATGCGCAAATTTTTTCATCTGTGATTCTTTTTTCAGCAACACCAGTAGTTGTAATAAATTTTTCGTTAGTATTAATACTAGTTTTTGTTGGTACAGCCGTAGCCATACCAACAATACTAATATTTTCTATTTTAATAAAGCTCATTAACCAACTTTTGTTTTTACGATATTAAAAATATCTCTAACACTGTTTGATGACTTTAATTCCTCTCCTGATAACTTAACGTTGTACTCATCATCAATCATTGAAATTACACCTAGAGCTGTTAATGAATCCCAATCATCGATGTCTCTAAAATCAGTATCTATTGTTACGCCAGTTGGCTCATCATCAAATTGAGCAATAAATTGTTCTAAAAATTTCTCTTCTTCCATATTCTTCTTAATTATTTTTTGTATAAATTTCAAACTTTGATAAATCTGGATATGGTAATTCTAAATCATCATTTTTCTTTTTTGATCCATCTAAGTTATTATAAAACTGACCCATTAACAACATACCTCTTGCTGCTAGTTCCGGCATCATATAAAAGTTCCATCCTAACATATCTAAATTATCATCATGATATGAACATTCTCTTCTACCAGAATATCTAGCTCTTTTAAACCAAAGATAAGCTTCATAATTATCTGTTAAAATAGCACCACCTTTACTTAACTTAAAATGTTTGTAAGGACCTGTGAATGAAATACACATATGTGTTTTCTTTTTATACATATCAGCAGTGAAACTTAAAGCCGAGTCCCAAACATTAGTTGGTTCTAACTGATAAGCACCTTTGATTGTTTTTCCTTTAACTGGTCTGAATTTTACTTTAGCACCTGCGTGAATAATCTCACAAGGAACCGAAGGATAAGTTCTTGATGGTATAGTAATTTCTATACCAGATACTTTTTCATACATTAAAGCGAGAAAAAGTGCGTTACTTTGATTATCGACAGTTATTACATACGGAGCTCCTGTATAATCACCTAATGCCCTTTCAAAATCTTCTGTTATTTTATAAACACCATTTGCCATTTACTAATATCTTTTTTAATTATACCAATTCTATTGTAAAAGTTTATGGATATATAATAGAGAAAATAATATATAATACATGCAAAGACCAGAAATAAGAATAATTCAAAATCAAGAAGAACAAACTCAACCAGCTAATATTGATAGTTGGGAAGCAGAACAATTACTTCGTAAATACGGCCACCAACCTCAACAATTCTCTACTAGAGAAGAACTAAAACAAGTTGATAATGGTTTAACATTTGAACAAATGGTTGCTCAAGAAGAATCTAAAAGAAAAGAAGAAGAGTTAAGAAGACAACAAAGAATGAATGGTCCTAAACCATCAACATTTGATGGATCGAGAGGATATGACTCTGAAATTAAATACACATCTGATGATGATACTGGATTTGGATTCAAGATTGAGATAACTACTGACATGAAAATCCCTAAATATTAAACTATCAAATCCACTTAATTAGGTGGGTTTTTTGTTTTCATCATAGCAATTCTAACTGACTCATATATAAAAAAAGAGCCAGTTATACCATATAGAATTTTAAATACTATATCATCTTCGGATATCATTTTACTAAATATAAATCCAGATAATATAAACATTGGAATTATTAAAATTAATTTTATATATTTCATATTATACAAAGGTAAAAATAAAACTGGACTTTACAAAATAATATATACACTATAAAATAAATCACTATATAATGAGTTTAATTAAATTTACTACCCACGTTGATATGACTACTTCAGCTACTCCTTCTTCAGGAATAAGTATGGGTTTAGATTTAGACGGTGTTCTAAAACAAAAAAACACATCAGGTGTTATATCATCAATTGGTACTGGATCTGGATCAAATGGAACATCAGGATCAAGTGGTACAAGTGGAGTTGATGGTAATTTTCTTGGATCATCTGGCACATCAGGTAAATCTGGATCTTCAGGAACAAGTGGTATCAATGGAGATGGTGGTGTAGACGGAGCGAATAGTTTAAGATGGACTTATGGATCAAGATCAAATAATGAAGAATTTCAATTAGATGTTTCAAATTTTGCAGAATCTTCAAATATTATAGGTATAAATGTAAATAATTTATATTCTGATGTTACTAATTGGCTTACTTCTATAGGAACATATGTTACATCTTATCCAGGTCAAATTTATTTACAAATTACACAAGCAGATAGTCCTGATATTTTTGGTATTTATAAAATTAACAATGCTACTGATAATTCGACATTTTGGTCTTTTGATGTTGAATCTATTTCTTCAAATGGATCACCAACAGCCGGAAAAGATTATTCAATTAATTGGGTAGCTTTTGGTGGAGTTAATGGATCAACTGGATCAGCTGGATCATCTGGTACATCAGGTAAATCTGGAAGTTCAGGAACAAGTGGAGCAAATGGAACATCAGGATATTCGGGTGTTGATAGTGCTAATACACTAAAATGGAAATTGGATAGTACATTATTAGCAACAACATCTGAGAAATTTGATACAGGTGGTTTACTTGATACTTCAATGGTTGCTAATATATCAATAAACAAAACAAGTTTAAATGGCTTGGTTACAAGTTGGTTAACTACAATTGATACTTTAGTTACTGCTAATCCGGATAGTGTTTATTTACAAATAACTAAATCTGATGATTCTACTATATTTGGTATTTATTCAATATCAACATCAAATGATAATTCAACACACTATGTTTTTGGAGTTGGATCTGTTATATCATCTTCTGGTAACTTAGTAGAAAATAGAGACCATTCAATAAGTTTTATTATACAAGGAGCTGGATCAAGTGGTAGTTCTGGTTCATCTGGTACATCAGGAGCCAATGGATCTTCTGGCACATCAGGAGCCAATGGATCATCTGGTACATCAGGAGCCAATGGATCTTCTGGCACATCAGGATCAAGTGGTTATAGTGGCACTCCAAATACTTCAAATCCGATTATATCATCTAGTCCGTTCACATTACCAATATCCATAATTTCATCTGAAGCTGAGTTTTATCAAGTAGATACTAGTTCATCTGTAACTATACAATTACCTAGTATAACGGCAGGTCCAATTTTGGATGGTAAAATAGTTTATATAAAAGATGTTGTAGGAAGTGCTAGTAGTAATCAGATAACAATTTCACCATGGGATGCTCAAACTATAGAAGGTGCTACGGCTAGTAGGGTTATCGCTATGGACTGGGGTTTATGTGTTTTAATAAAATTAAATAGCGAATGGCTTCTTATCAAAGCTCCATAAACAAAGTATAATTTTCCTAAAAATTTAACCTAGATTTAATTCTCCAGTTAACATACATTTTTAAAGGAGTTAAAAGATGTTTGATTATTTTCATAATCTATATATCCTTTAACTCTTTTTCTTTTTATATATTTTTAGATTTCATATAGTTTATAACTATATCTATTTGTGACTTATCTTTAATACCGTGATAAATCATTATATCTGATGAATTTTCACATTTCATATTTGAGTTTCCAAAAATACCCATATTATAAGCATCTCCTCTAATATTATCATTTTCTTCGACATAAATTAAAGGTTGAGATTCTATAGTATTAAAATAAATTCTATTTAGATTTTGTGTTACTCCTTTTTTCCATAAAATAATATTTAGTGGAGTCTCATCTCTAAATGGGAAATACTTACGAATATCTTGTAGTAGGTAAGTATTTTCACAAATTGACTTCCACTCTTTTAAAATATCAGAACATTTATCATTAAAACTAAAAACACAAGTATAAACATAATTCATACTTCTTGAAGAAACTCCAAAATATTTCATAAGAGGTTCTTCATTACTAAAGTCAGTATATTCACCATTTTGATCTTGTCCACTACATAAAAAAGGGTAATCCCAATTACCATAAGGAAATAAAGGAATATCTAAATCATTATCAACTCTTGATATGGTGAATCTTCTACCAATTATAATATCAGTATCTAAAAATAAAAACTTACCTCCAAATTTAGATATAGCATCTAACATAATAGTTGGTTTGTAAAATTCAAATAATTTTTTACTATCATCTTTAGGATAAGGTACTTTAGTTAAATTTGAATAATCTAAAGAAGATTCAAATCCAATTGTATAATATATCATTTGAACCTCATCTTTAACATTTAATAGAATTGATTCTATTAAAGATTTAGCTTGATATTCATAGTTTAAGTCTGAGAAGAAAATTATATTCATATTTAGTTTATTTTTTAATATACCAAGTTCCTAACCATTCATTAGTAACTTTTAATTCATATCCATATTTTTGACAAAATTCATCTACTGCAGGATTAACACCAAAAACACCCATATAATCACCTTCTGTGCTCCAGATAAACTTATCTTTTTTATTTTCAGCATAGTTTGGATCACCATACCAATCAAAACCTAGATAATCATGTCCACATAAATATCCACCTTTCCTAACCTTAGGAAACCAAAGTTCTATATCTTGAACAACATAATCATAAGCATGATTAGCATCAATATAAACAAAATCCAATGATACATCATTAAACATATCAGAGGCTATTTCTGAATTAGCTCTAACCATTATGGCTCTATCTTCAAATCCTTTAATATTCTCCATAGCGTCAGTATAAACACCACCATCATACTTACCATGATTACTAGCATCATCATATCCAGATTCCAATGGTCTCCAAACATCAACCATATATAAAGTACCTGACCAATTATTCATTATTTGATTTGAAAAGCTACCTTTAAAAGTACCAACTTCAACTCCTTTTCCTTTTCCTTTTGGAAATTCTTGACCAATTGATCTTATTAAATCTACTCTTGTTATATTCTCTACACTCATTAAAATTTAGTTATTTTTTCTAAAGAAAGATATAATATCAGTGGTTTCAAAAAATTGAATAGGCACTTGTGATATAATTTCCATTTCATTTGATTCAACCATTTGTTTAAATATATCAGGTGTCATATTTGAGCGACCTCCTAAATTAGTAAAAGATAAATCACTACCTCCTTGTAACCATGAATGATGTATAAATCCACATCCACCAGTTTCTAAAACTCTACTACACTCTTTAATATATTCCTCAATAACATTAGAGTGCATATGAACAAATGAATCATATGAAAATATTAAATCTTGAGAGTTGTCTTCAATGTCTGATAAAGAAACTCCATCATTTACAAAATATCCAGAAATGTGATTTCCTAATTTAACTTTTGTTGTTTCAATACAAAGGGGATTTAAATCAATAACAACTAATTCACCTGCTAAGATTGATAAAAATTGAGTCATTCTTCCAAACCCTGGAGCAATCTCTAAAATTCTTTTTCCTCTAAAAGGTTTAATTGTTTTAAAGATATGTTCATTCCATAACTTTTCTGTTGTTCCAAAAGGACCAGACCATTCATGACCTCCATTAATCCATATATTGGGATCATCCCATATTTTTTGCTCTTCTATATTGTAAAATTTTTCCATATGAATTATATGGAAACTATTATAAAATGTTTATCAGCGGAAGAAGTAATATTCGAAATCAATACCTTTCAGCACCCAACGCTTTCCAGGCGTGGCTAACAACCTTGCTAGTTCATCTTCCATTGGCGGAGAGCAGAGTATTCGAAACTCACACGTTTCCGTGCCACTCGCTTAGCAGGCGGTGGTAGCACCCTGGCTACTTTACTCTCCATTTGCGGAGAAGTGAGGTATCGATCCCCATACCTTTCGGTACGACTAGTTTTCAAGACTAGCTTTAGCGCCAGCTAAATTACTTCTCCATTTGTAGTTTCAGAGGGATTCAAACCCTCACATCTCTCGGTTCGTAGCCGAGTGTTTTGTTCAATTAAACTATGAAACCATATAAAAACAAAGAAACCCTCAAATCGTTAGATTCGAGGGTTTCTTTAATATCTTTTTATCTGACTATTATGAACACGATCGAACCTCACTCATTTTTGACGAGCGACTTGACGAACTTGAGGATGATGTGTTAATAATTGTTTTCATAATCTTATTGTATATATTATATTTTTATTCTTTCTTTTGTTATGTGATCCCGGTGGGACTTGAACCCACGACTCCCTAATTAAAAGTTAGGTGCTCTAAACCAACTGAGCTACGAAATCATTTTAGCACGCCATCGAGGAATCGAACCTCGCCGTCGAGATTTTGGAGATCTGACCGACACCTTGTCTGTATGACGTATATTTTGGGTGAATGACGGGTTACGATTCCGCTACCTCTGGTACCACAAACCAGCGCTCTACCGATTGAGCTACATCCACCAAGTACCCCACTTCACCAGATTAACGGACTGGCTGCCATATGGGAGTGGGGGTCTCCTGTTATCAGGACTCCGTGGAACCTCCCGGTAACGATCCGGGCTCTCTGGATTTTCAGTCCAGTGCTTTCACCTGATTAGCTTAGGTTCCATATAAACGAAAAAGTCCAAACTCTTTTGAAGTTCGGACTTTTGAATATTGTTCTTTATATAAATATAGACTTGTTACATCTTATTTGAGAGCAATACACTTTTAGTACCGAACTGGCTTCTAAACCACTTATTCGATTTACTAAAATGCTTATGTGTATTATTTGTTCTCATTATTGTTATATATTAAAAAGGATTTGTCTCTTTTGTTCTTATTTTATACAAATATAGATAAAAGTTTTAATTCTACCTAATATTTTTAATTTTTATCCTGGGAAAGCTGCAGTTATGAAACCACCACCAACTCTAAAATTTATTCTATTTGACTTAGCATCCATAGTAAGCATTTTAGATTGACCATCAATCTCTACTATTCTTACTTCAAATCCACCTTCTTCAGCGTATTTTGTTGCTTCATCTAATGTTTTTCCAACATATTGTCTTTCAGTAATAATTCCATTATCTCTTAAATAACTCATAATTAATTTTTTCTTTTATATAGTAAAAAATTAACCTTACATCAAAATATGAGAAATTGTTTTTAATATATAAGTTAAACTATAAAACTACAAAATGGATTTAACAAATTATTTAAGAAAAGACTTCGCTACCCCATCCATATATTATGGATATTCAAGCGATTCAAATGCCGCTTCTACAGATTTCAATTGGTCTATTAGAAAAGTTACAACAGCTTCAAATGTTGAAACAGTTACTTGGTCAAATGGCGATCCGGGAAAACCATACGCAAAATGGAATGACAGAGTTAATTCATTCGCAACACCAGCTGGTTCATTAGGTCTTACATGTAGTATAGGAACTCAAATAAACAATAATGTACCATTAAATATTACTTGGAATCAATTATCAGGTGCTAACAGATATCAAGTAGTTATATCAAAATCTAGTATAATTTATTCTGATAGTGGTAATCAAATTTATAATAATAATAACAATAGTCAAATTACTAAAGAAATAGTAAATGGTAGTAGTTATACATTTAATTATGCTGAGTCAACTAATGGTCTTTCACCAAGTAATGTTTACTCTATTGCACTAACAGCAATTAATGTTGCTGGTTCATCAGCATCTACTATTACAGTTAATACTTAATAAATTCTTTAATTGATTCAGAAACCATTTCTTATCAACTGGAAGAGTTGTGAATTTTTATTTTACTTTATTAGTAATTCTTATGTAGAAAGAAAGTTATCAAATATATTTTAATATATAGATTATGTCGGAAATGAAATATCTAATGTTATTTGAAGCTTTTGAAGCTAATGCTTTGTCAAAAATGATGGCGTTTTTGGCGAAAAAGACTGATAGCAATTCTAAAGAAAAATTCCGTGATAAATTAAAAACATTAATTACTCAGTTAGATATTCCTATTGATAAAATTAAAGATAGTGATATAAAATATCTTAATAGAAATCAAGCTCTTAAATTAAAAAATGAAAAAGAATCTGATTCTATATATTGTTTAAAGTTTTGGTTTTCGGTGGATGAAGGTTATTTAGGTTTTACTGGCACGGGTAATTTAACAATGAACTTTAATAGACATATTCAAGGAAGAAGATCAGAAGTTAAAAATTCACCTTTTAACACTAGAGAATTAGATTATATCAAATATTCATTAGATATTAAAACAGGTTCTTTAGACCCTGTTAGGAATTATGAAAACATACAACATGGCCAATTAGTCATTGGTATATTTTCAGGTGAAGATCCTATTGATATTAATAAATTAGGATTTGCTAAAATCTGGAGAAGTGAAGACGGCCATTTATTTGCTATTCAAAGTGTTGCTTCTGGTGGAACTCCTGAAGATGAAATTGATGGTCATAGTTGGAGAGACTGGAGAAATGATTTTAGATTTACATATTCTTGGTCATTAGACACTGTTTATTCACCTGGTTCAGATCATTGTAAGTTACATATTTATACACCATCTAATGAACCTCTTCATTTAGTAGGCGCTAAAAAAGAAGTTTCAAAAGAAAGTGAAAATCCATTTGATTTTAATTTACCAATAAATAGAGATTTTAATTTAACAGAATGGGGTAATAGTTCTTGGTCAATAGATAATTATAAATCAGTTGAAAAAGCAGACTTTGCAATTGTTTTAATGTTAGATGATATTATTAAATCTGTTGGAACTAAAGTCAGTAATATCAAAAAATCTAGAGAAGAATCCAAAGAAGGTGCTACGAGTTTAATGAGTGATTCGGAAATTAAAGAAGCCAATATTAAAAGATATTTAATAGGTTTAATTTCTAAAATGGGCATTAAGGTAGACACATCAAATCTTCAAAACTTACAAAATTTAGTTATAAAATCTGTTTGTAGTGAATTTGCTTTTATTTCTATTTATAGAGAAACACCAGGATTTGGTAATTTAAATAGTATAACTAAAAGTATTTATAATATGATAGGTGTTGAAGATGAACCTGATAAAAAATACTATTTAGATAAAGCAATAGAATATTATCAATATTTAAATACCAATTCAGATGAATATAGAAAAATTTATACTGATTCTTTAGAAGTTATTAAAAAATGCAATAGTGATCAAATTAAAGAATTTTTTGACATTATAATGAAAATAGGTAATAAAATAAAAAAATATTTATCATCTCAAAATATTCAAAATATTGAAGATTTAAGAATGATTATTATTAAGTTACAATCAATTAGAACTATTTCAAGAGAAAATGAGTTTAAATTTGAAGGCTTTGTTAAAAATATTTTAGATGAATTTCACTATAAAAATGATGTAGAATACTACACTAGAGAATATGGTAGTAGAGATATATCTAAAGAGCTGACTAAAATTAAAAACTTAGAAAGATATGTTGATTCTTTATTAAGATAAAGATTGTATTTCTTTTAATCGCTCATCAATTTCATATATCATTGATAAACAATCTTTTTTCAACTCTTTAAGAGTTTTTTCATTCTTATTATCTACCTTTTTTAATTCAATGTCTATACCATCAATTTCCTCAGATACTGAGTTTTTTAGAACTGATATTTCTTTTAAGACAAAATCTTTAATTTCTGGTAGTAATGATTTATAATAAGGATTTTGAAATACAAGTTCTTTATATTCGGATGGATTAAATCCCCTTACTATTTTTATTAAACATTCTAATATACTTTCTTCAGTTTTTAACTTACTCAATTCTGAAAGTAATTTTGATAAATCCCTTTTGGCCATTTATATTATTTATACTATTCTACGAAGATCTCTTTCGACATCTCTCTTTTTTATAGCTTCACGCTTATCGTATAGCTTTTTCCCCTTTACGATTCCTAATTTAATTTTAATTCTATTATGTAAAGTAAATACTTCAAGTGGAACCATAGTTGTTCCTTTATCTTGTAGTAATTTTTCAATCTTGTTTATTTCTTTTCTAGAAAGAAGTAACTTCTTATCTCTATTTTCATCGTGTGGTTGGAAAGCGTGACTTTGTGAATACCTAGCCACTTTCATATTTTTAGCCCATAACTCACCATTCTGAATATAAACAAAACAATCATTAGCAATATTAACATTGCCTTCACGAATAGATTTTACTTCACTTCCTAAAAGCACAATACCAGCAGTAAAGTCTTCTAAGACAGTAAATTCAAAGTAAGCTTTTCTATTAGTTGTTATTTTCATAGTTACAAATATAGTTATAATCTTTTAATTTATCAAATGATACTAGTATATCATCTCCATTCTCACCGAATCTATTCTTTATTACTTTCATCGATTCTTCTTGCATCACAACAGATACATCACTCATGTAGATTGGTTGACTTCCACCAGAAAAATTTGTAATACTAGCATCATCGACATTCTTCAATCCACTACTATATAGTGAAGTAAGTATTAAAAGTTTATAAGGTAGTTCAGGCCCAGAATACATATCTTCTCTAATTTTATTTAAGATATTACCTATTTGAGTTTGTCTACTACCTAAATCTTTTGTGTCAAATTTAATATTATTTAAATCTAAAACAAGATACTTTGGATTATTTACAGTGTCACCAGTTTCTAAAATTGATTGAAGTTTCAAATCTCTTAAAAAAGATTTAAAAGAAAAAGACGAGTTTATTTCAGAAACCACCAAGTGAGGTAGTTTAGAAATAATCTCGTCTTTGAGTCTTTCTTCCTTGAATCTATACCCTAAAAGAGATATATTAGATTTTTGTATTAATTCAAAAAAATATTCAATGTTTTTCATTTGACTTTTAATTAAAAGTCAGTGTCAGTGTTGTTAACTGAAGAATCAATTGATTCTGTTGGTGATAATAAACCATCAATAATATCAGTTAATTTTTTCTTAGTTACGGCACCATGAGTTTGACTAACAATCTTGCCTTCTTTGTAAAAAAAGATAGTTGGAATGTTTCTAACTCCTAAATCCATAACTTTGTCTCTGTTTGCATCAGCATCACATTTACCTACTTTAATTCGATCAACATAATCTGAAGAAATTTCATCCACAATAGGAGAAATCATTTTACACGGCCCGCACCAAGTAGCCCAAATGTCAACAAGTACTATACCTTCTTTAACAAATTCGTCATAATTCTCATTGTTTAATTCTGTTATATATGCTACCATAGTAATAATTATTTTTTATTTATATCAGTGTTTTTTATAAAGTTTAATTTTAGAAGGAAAACAAATTTTTATCATCCTTATTTATATCTTCTAAATTCAATATTCTAGAAACTTTTCCTTTTGTATCACTGACAATTTTTTTCCTAACAGTTAACTCTAAAATTAACTTTGTTTGTTCATCTAATATTATATTCTTATCTACCTTTATGTTCTCAAGGATAGAAATAGCTACAATCGGATCCTCTTTAAAATTATCTAAAAACATTTTAATAACATCAATTTGTTCAGAAATTTTCAAACCTTTTAGATTTTTAATAGAACCCGGAGCATATTTACCAAATCTTTGTAATAAATCTAAATCTTCTAAATTAATCTCTCTATCAATATAATGAACATCGTTAAAGAAATAATATAATTTAGACCAAACACTTTTCAAATATTCATTACTTTTATAAATATTTCTCATATAAAATAAGAAGTCGGTTGACTTAAATATTTTATAAATATTATCATCTTCAAATATTTGTGGATTACTACTATAAACTATTTTTTCAAAATCATCAGACAATGGAACTTCTGTAACTTCTTTTTTAACATCTCTAGCAACTAAATAGTAAAGTTCTACTTTTTCACCAACTTTTGTAAATACATATTCTTCAACTTCTTTATCTCTAGATATTTGAAAATATGGAGATAATAAATCTTTATTATCACGACACATATCTAAATATCTTTCTTTAAATCTTAATTTAATTCTATCAATAAATCTATAAGAAAGAGCATATTGTAGTAACTTAAATTCAAATTCTTCCAACTTAGCATTTAACTCTTTACTCTTTTTAGCAATACGAACTGCTGTATGAGAAGGAGTCATTAAGTTAGAAACTTTTAACTCACCAGTTTTTAAGAAGTCTTCAAATTCAGAAGTCCAATAAATTTTATCATTATCAATATTATACCCAATTCGAGTAGCATTAATATCAAATGATTTAATAATTAAAGAAGGATCAGGTGTGTTTGATGTATACTTAATAATATTAAACATATCGTCTCTCTCAGACTCGACTATAGAATAGAAATCTTTGGTATAATTATTAAAATTCATACCACTGTAGTCTTCATAATACTTTGTTTCTTTTTCTTGATAGTTGAAAAGAGTTTTCTTATTATTATCTAACTCTTTTTCAATACCATCAAAAACAAAGATATCAATATCATTAACCACTGCTTTGTTACCTGATACCAATTCCCAAACTATGTTTGCGATGGCACCTCCAGCTACAAATCCATGTAGAGGTAAGCCCCATTCAGACTTGATTCTATCTATAGCCTGTCTTCCTAAAGATTCTATATTCATAATACTAATAATATTTTTAATTACATAAACATTTCATCAATCTGGTCAAACTCTTTCTTAGTTTCTCTAACTAAGATAGCTCTTCCATTTCTGATTTGTGATTTAACTGTTGATAAATTTAAATTTAATCTATCTGAAATGTCTTTATAAGACATTTTTTTCAACTCTCTCATTTCAATAACATCTTTGTAAGGATTTTTAAGATTATCAATATGTTTTTTCATGATATCAGCTTTCTTAGCTTGTAATTCATGTACCGAGTTGTCGCTTTCTTCTTCTTTTATGAAGTCTTTCATTGTAGTTCCTTCATCATCAAATTGAATATCCAAAGACATAGTCTTCTTTTCATTTTTGATGTCTTGTAAAGCTAGATTTTTTGCTATTGTAAATAGCCAAGTTGAGAATTGAGCTTTTTCTTTTTCATACTTTTCGATTTTATCAAAAGCTGCCATAAAAGAATCTGTTGAGATATCTTCTGCTCTTTGGGTGTCGTTGCATATTTTAGATGTAAAATATACTAATTTTGGGTAATACTTTTTGTATAGTGTAGAGAAGTCTTTACCCGTTCTTTCTCTAAATACTTTTTCTTGTTCACTGAATAGAATTGCCTTTTTAGGTTCCATTTTTTGCCGTTTCTTTTTTTGTTGAGAAATCATTAATTCATTCTCAATGGTATTGCTTTTTTCTGCCGTTAATGGTGATTTCTCACCCGAATAATTTATACTATATATATTGGCAGAAGTTGTGTCTGTTTCAAAGTTTTTTTCAGACGATTGTTGTTCATTTTTTAAATCATACATATGTTTTTATTTACAGGTTTATTTTATTATTTGGTCAATTTTTTTATCACGAACATCAGCAAAGGTACCAAAATTAATCGGATTTATTTGACAAACTTTACCTTTGTTTTCATCATCGGAACATATCCAAACGCTTACTCGATTAACATCACTTGATGTTGAATAAGAAGCAGTTCTTATTTCATATACTTTATCAATAGTTAATCTACTATCATTTTCTTCCGGCTCTCCTCCTAAATAATAAAGTGTTCTTTCTTCTTTACTTTTTGATTGTATTTCAGAGATATATTTTATATGTGGAAATTTTATTTTATCAAAGTTCATATTAATTTATCATATGTTTTTTTGTATTATGATAACATTTTTTCTAATTGTTCAACTGTAATCACTTCAACTCCCAAGTCAATAGCTTTCTTTTCTTTAGAAGAACCACTACCGATAACTTTCATTACAAGATAAGTTGTTGTTTTTGACACACCAGAACCAATCTTACCGCCACGAGATTCAATATCAGATTCTAAATCTGGTCTACGAACTCCGGTAAAGACAAATGATTTACCTTCAAGGTCTGTGCCAACTTTAACAGCTTGGACTTTTTCGACAATTGTGACAGGTAAATCTTTAATAAAATCAAAGAAAATATCATATGAGTCAATGTATGATTTAGCAGATACTTCAGCAAATCCCTCAATTGACATTACTTGGTCAACACTAGGTTTAGTTTTGAAATCTTCTAAAAGAACTAATTTCTTAGAACCTAATCCTTTGAAGATACCTGTGGCATGTTGTAGTTTAGACAACTGAACATTACTAACAGACTTTTGAATAGACTTATAAACAATATCAGCTTTTCTCTTACCAAAACGGTCAATCTTCTCTAAATCAGAAGTTTTAAGAGTAAGAATATCTTTGATAGTTTTATAACCAGCATCCCATAATTGAGTGATAACTCCTTCTGACACATTGTCTGCTTCTAAGATTTCAAAGAAAGCAACAATCTTTTTTAACTTTTGGTCGTCAGTTTCAGTTAAAGTGATTAACTCGATACCGGCTTCATTCCAATCTACTTCAACACCTTCGATTGTAGGTTGAACAAATTCAACTGGAGTGATAACATCAGCAATGATTGGAATAACCATTCCAGAGCGTTTTACGACTACTTTAGCACCTATACCAAGTCCTAAGTCTTTTACGAATCTGGCGTTGTTACCAGTCACATTAGACACTGTAACACCATCTAATTTAACAGGAGTGATGTGTAGAATTGGTTTTAATAAACCTTGTTTAGAGATATTCCAAGAGATTCCGATAACATCTGTTTCAGCAGATTGTTCAAAACTTGGATGTTTGAATGCACGAGCCCAAACAGGATTGTTTGATGAACTCTCGCGGCCTAATTTATTTTGTAAACTTAAATTATTAAGTTCAATAATTAAACCATCAATTTCAAATTCAGTTGAAAATTTATGGAATAATTCAATAAGTAAACCTTCTGATAAATCACCAAGTTCACATATATAATATTGTACTTTAATTTTTTGGCCTTTATTAAGTTCGTTAAGAACTTCTTGTTTAGTGTCGAATATTGTATTACAAATTGCACCATATTTAATATACTGACAATCTTTTAGAGATTCACTGATTGTTTTAGAATTTAACAAACCAGCAACTAAGTTACGAGGATTAGCAAAATCAGTAGAGAATTTATCAATAAAAACTTGTTTAGGAATCATTACTTCACCATAAGTAAATCTAAATGAATCTTTTTCTAAGTTTAAGTGATTTTGAATTAAAGAGTAATGTTCATTTGATTTTTGGCCAAATTCACCATCACCTCTCGTGAATGCTTCAGATGTCGACTCATTAACACACAATGAAAGTCCATCATATTTAGGAGTGATAATAACCATTTCTTTTTTAGAAATGCCTTTAAGACGAGACCAATCATCAACATCATTCATTGATTTGATTTTATTCATCGAAGCCATTTCAATAGGTAGTTTACCTTTACGAGTTTCATCAGCGATTTCAACACCTACTTTAGTAAGTAATTCATCATCTGGTGATAATAAAGATAATTCTTCAACTAATTGGTCATACTTAGTATCAGATATGATTGGTTGTCCCAATCTATAAGCGTCATTCGCTTTAATAATTTGTTCTTTTAGTTGTTCAATCATGATACAAAGATAGTTAATTTATTTTAAATAGAGAGATTTTCTAAATTTTTATTTCTGTTATATGTTTTTTCATCATAAACTTCAATTACATAACCTTCAATTGTGAATTCTGAGATCCATTTATCATATCCGCTTTTATATACAGGATTTTTTTCTAAAACTTTTTCAATTGCTTTATCTTTTGATTCAGCAACAACTTGATATTCTGGTCGATGACTATGCCAACCACCATCATTAAATGTAACTGTCCATATTTTCATCATGTAACAAATATATGAAATAAAATTATTAAAAACAAATATTAAAGAAATGAGTAGAATTTAATATATAAGAAAAATCAATAGAAACAAAATGCCTATTCAAAGTTCATTTCCGGCCGTAGCTGACCAGGTCATTTCATTTAACAAGAATATCGTAGATATTTTAAGTAAAATAAATTCATTAGCAACAACTCAAAACCCATCTGTAAATATTCAAATTTATGATGAGAACGGAGTATTAAGAAACTATACTGTGCCTTCTTTCACATCGCTGAAAGGTGAGATAGATAGACTTAACAATAATATCAATTCACTTTACAGCATTGATGCTGCTGGAGCGATGATTCAAACAACAAATAAAAACACTTATAAGAAAATCATAACTGTAGATTTAAATAAAGAACCAACTGCTGTCGGGTCAATTGGGTCAATTACTAAATTTAAAGCTTTGAATAACTGGTTTTTTGATAGTTTATTAAGTCCTATTCTTTCTGTTGAATTAAATTTATCTGGTAAGATTGAAGATAATGTAAGAAAAATTCAATCAAGAAGATATATTGTTGATTTTGAAAAAGATGCTTCAGGTGCTTTTACAGCGATTGGTCAATCAGCCCTAAATAGTTTTAATACTTTATTTAGGGGTAATTCATCTATTGATATAACAGATTTTGAAAACTGGCATAATACAACATCAGGTGTTGTTGAGCCACTTAATCCTAACTTTGATGAGCAAGTATTTGATTTAGATCCTAATGAACTTTTATATGATGGTGTTTTTAGTGTTCTTAGAATACAAGAAGATAGATTAAATAGAAAACTATTTTATGTATTAGATACTCTAAATTATGTTGTAAGATCTAATAATCAAATTCAACAATTAACTATTGGTAGTGAGATAATTGTTAATTCAGATAAAACATCTACAAGATATAAAGTAATTGAAGTTTCAACTTCTGAGTCAAATCCAAGAGTTAGATTAGAAAGAGTTGAAGGTATGGAACCAATTCCAGTTGGAATATCAACTATTAAAATTTACTCACCTGTCATTTATGCAAAATCCGTAAAAATTAGTGTTGGTTATAATGAAAGAGATGTTATTTTTATTAAACCTCTAAATGCTGATAATAATTTATTAGCAAGAAATTTTAGTTTAGGAACTGGATTTTGGACTAATGATTTAACATTAGATTCAACAGCACCTGAAAATGGTTTAACAATGGAACAATTTTATATTGATTATGTTTATGATTATGGTGAAGTTCTTCAAGATTTAGTTGCTAAGAAAACACCTAATAAATTAGCTGGAACACCAATTGCTCCAACTCTTAATTTAACAAACTTTAAAGTTGTTCAAATTAATAAACACTTAACAGATACACCAGATTCAAATTTAATTAAGCAAAAGCATAATTATCAAATGACTTTGAAATCAGAAATTGAACAAATACAAGATGCTTTAGTTAGTAAAAATAAAAAAGTTAATTTTACTAAATTTCAATCAGAGTCAACTAAGCAACAAGTATCATTAGAATCCGAAGAATTGGTTAGAAAAAAAGATAGTAGATCTAAATTACTTTCTACAATAACACAAGAAATTATAGATTTATCTAAAAATCCAAATAATAAAGTTGAACCTAAATTTAGAGTTAGAGGATTCTGGACAATGCCAGACGCTATTGTAACTAGAGGAACAAGACCACAAGAGATTGTTCAATTTAGAGTTCAATATAGATATGTTTCTAAAGATGGTAGTGAACCACCTGTTCAAACATTTGCAGTAGATAATACTCAAACAAAAGGAGCTTTCTCAAACTGGGTTGAGTTTAAGACAGATGCTAGAAAAAGAACATATAATCCAGCAACGGGAGCTTACACTTGGATGATAGAAGATATTGAAAAAGCTGATACTCCAAATATCAATCAAATTGATATTGCAATTCAACCTAATGAAAAAGTTGAAATTAGAATAAAATCAATTTCAGAAGTAGGATGGCCAGAGTCTCCCACTGAGTCGGATTACTCGGACATTTTAACAATTGATTTTCCAACTGACTTAAATAATGTTCTTAATGATACTGACTTTATATTAAAGGCAGCAACTAGCGAAGATTTAAAAATAAAAATGAATCAAGAATTATCTGCTAAAGGTTTGGATGAACACTTATCAGATACAATTGTTGTTAATAATCTTACTTTTCATCATGAAAGTAGTAAAATACTTTCAGGATTCAAAGATGAGAATGGAACAGCTCAGGATTTATTTACTTACCTAAAATCTTTACAAGAAAGAATTAATTCACTTGAAGAGAAAATCAAAAGAGCTAAAGGTGAACTTGAAGTTATTATTCTTAGAAATAATACAGAGTATGTTGTTGGTAATGGTAGTGAAACTACATTTAATATTGAATGTGAAGATTATTTAAGTCCATTTACTGGAGCAGGAATACCTTCTGGTAGAGTTTATGCTAATAACATTTATGTTATTAAAGATTTTGTTGTTAAATTTAGAAATAAGTCAACAAGTTCAGCACTTGGTTTATTATCGAGTAGAACTTATTTACAAAATCCTGATGTTTATAACACAGGAGCACCACAAACTTTTTGGGTTAGTGATCAAGATGAGTTAATAACATCAGATATATCTGGACAAACAAGAACACAATTAAATAATCAATATATCTGGACAGTAAACTATGACTCTGTATTAGACACATCAGTTACAAAATTAACTGAAAATATTGGTAATTTATTTACTACAGATTCTTCAAGTGATACACCACCAACTAACTCACTTACTAATATACTAAGTTCAACAGAATATAATTTAGGATATAACGAAACTTCTATTTTATCATTTATAGGTAGTAATAAATCTTTATTAGATCCTAGTAAATGGATAGATACACTTGTTACGGCGTCATCCACAAGTAAACTTTTAACAAGTATTCACCCTGTTATTCCTAATTTGGAAACAATTGTGGAAACAAATTCTGACAAAGTTAAAACTATAAACGCGGGAGATGATAATTCAACTATAATACCTATAAATATCTACTTTAAAATAAATTCACTGGATTCAAATCAAAATGGGATAAATTATAAATATATCAACTTAAATTCATCAACAAAAACAGTTAAACACGTTAAGAAAATTAAATTTTTCTTAGAAAATGAAGCAGAAAATAGACCTTTTACATTTAGTATTAAATTTAACATAAATAGAAGTAAAGTAATTATGGCGTCAACAAAGAACTATACCATTAAGGCACAAAGATAAGGTCAAATAAAATAATTTTTAAATAGTGAAAAGTTTTGGTATTTTAAGTACAAATGTAGGATTAACCACTAACATCAAAATCGTGGTGGGTGGTAGCTATAGTCTTTCCTTAGATAGTATAGAATCAAAAGAGGAATTATCAGCCAGTAAATATAAAAATGTTTCTTTTATAAAAGATAATTACTATGATGAGTTAATAAGTTATTTTTATGGAGACTTACCAACAGATACTGCTTATCACATTAAATATGATAATGATGTTGATTCAATGAGTGATGATTTTGCATCACAATATGATGAGTTATATCAATATGGTGCTAGAAATATTGTAAATAATAAAAATTACGAAGAAGAATTTGAATATTTTGCTCCTCTTTATATCTCTCCTAATAATCTACCTAAAAAATTCATAATATTTAGAGTTGATGGTCCGGGAATTGGAAAAATAACCAAAAAAAATATTAAATCTTCTATTTTTCAAAATTTCAAAACAGTTAAAATATTTGATTTAACAAAATCTTCTTATTTAGGAGAATGGTTAGATAAAAATTTTAATAATAATTCTTTTTTTCCTTTAACTCCGTTTGAAATGAGTTTTGATAATTTAGAATTTACAAAGTGGAATGGAATTGATTATAAAAATTCCGGATATACTAGTAAATCAATGTTCTTTGAAAATGTTTACGAAGAAGAAAAAGAAATATTTGAGTTTGAAAAAATAATATTTGATGGTTATCAAAACAACTCTATTGTTTTTCCAAATATTCTTAACTTATCTTTTCTCTTTGATGACACACCTGCAAATTCTGATTCATTTAGAAAATATTCTATGAATAGATATTATGGTTTTTATTTGGATGATATGGTTCAAGTAAAAACATTATCACCTTATATAACACCATTTATAAAAGCAGATGTTGTTATATTAGAAAATAATATACTTTACTCACCAACTGGCGATCCTTTCATTGAAGGATTTCTAGACCATAAAGTTTACTATGTTGAATATTTAGGAGAATACTATAAAGTTGAAAAATTCAAAGAAACTGGAAATAATATTTTACAATCAGTGACAAATGGATCAGTTACTACTCAACAATTCACACCTCAAATATTTACTAAATGGAGAATTATTTCTGATATAGAATTAGTTGGAAAACAATCTTTATTAAATAAAAATACTGGACTAATAACATCTGATAAAAAATTAATTAATTATGATTTAACAAACTTTGTTATAGATGATTGGGACTCTGCTGATATTTGGATAATTGAAATAGATGGTATGTTCCATAATTTGGTAAAAGATACCACAGATGGTAGTATAAAAGTTTATAGTGACTATACATTTCAGTTTAATGAAAATGACTATACTTATTGGATTAATAAAAATGTTTCTTCTTATACTAAAAAAGTTAGTTTCTTAGTTGATAAAAATAATGAACCTAAGAAATTCAAAATTTACAAATTAAAATTTACTGATATTAAAGACTTTGATACAAAAATTGTTGATACTGAATATTCTAAATATGAATATGAAAAAAAGTATGAAATAACTGAAACAGATGAGACAAAGATGTATCTTATTGACTTATTAAGTAATTCAAATCCAAAAGATTATGATGACTTTACATATAGAAATAATGTAGTTAATATACCGGTTGCTTCAGAGTATACAGCTAATTATGAAACATTTAAAATAGAAAATGGAGACTTATCTCAAATATGGAGAAAAAATCCTGTTTATTGTAGATGGGGATTTCAAAACTCTAACTCTGTAAATGATGTGCCTTATTTATTGAATAATTCTTTATTATTTGAAGATTACAATAGAACTGTTAATCCTTTCGATCCAAATCCAAAAAGAGTTGATAGAAATTTAGATTACTTCTATACAATAAACTCATCAACATCATCTTATATACACCATTCATTACATGTTGAAAATAATATAAATGGCTCAATTGATAATACATTTAGATTTGAGTTAGATAAATATTTAAACTTGGGAACATACTCAGTCGGTACAGTTTCAGCTACTTATAGTTTTGACTACTTCTCATACTTCTTTGAAAGAAAAGTTTCTTTTGACTCCGGTAAAATAAATAAAAATGTAAAGAAATACTCATTATTTAATAGTGGTGATAAATCTATTCCTAATATTACTTTATTTAAAGGTATTAAATTTTTTATATATGATGTTGAGAATATTAAAAAAGATGATTCTGGTAAACTAAGTGTTAATTTAAAAACATCAAATTTATTTGATGGATATAAATTTTCTATTCTATTATCAGATAATGAATGGTCTGTTACTTCAACTGGTGACATAACCTCATCTGCTAATTTAATGGATTGGATTATTTTTGACGATTGGAAAATGGATAAAACTTACAATATTAATGATATAGTAGTTATAGATGATATTTTATATAAATCAACTCTCGCTAATAACATAGTATCTAATCCAGTAAAACCTTATACCTATTCATTGAAAAGATTACAACAAACAAAATCTGCTCCTTATAATCAACCATATTGGGATTATTATAAAATAAGCAAAAATGTATTTTGGAGTCCAACTTCGTCTTACCCTGGTGCGGGTATAGGAGATCATGACGGTAATTTAAAAGATGTTGTTTTTAATCACGGAGATTATTATGTTTATGATTCTGTAATTGGAGGAACTGATGACTTTTGGAGTCCATATAAATCAAATACAACTGGATATACTGCTAGTGAGACAGTTCTTTTTAAAGAAAAATATTATATGTCAATGACATCTAGTAATCATTATAGACCTGACTTTCAATCTGCCTTTATTAATAGTAGTAAAACTGCTTATTTTTATTATTGGACAGAGACACAATCAACTTCTCCAAAATGGAGACCTGTTAGTTTATGGAACCCAAGCACATACTACCCAGCATTAGCATCTGCTACTTATTCAATACATAATGATGTTTTGTATAAAACAAATAATACAAATAATTATGGATCTGAAACTGGAAATGAACCAGGTTTATCAACTAATTGGACAAGAGTTTATAGTTTAAAACCAGACACATCTATTATTTACGGATCACTTACCAATCCTATAATAGAGATGAATGATTCATATTATATGATTAATAGTAATTCTTCTAATTCAACATTGGAAAATGGTATAAATATCTATATTAATAAAAAGTGGAAAAATATTTTAATTAATATAACTATAACAGATAATACTATTCCTGATTTATCAGAAAAAGATAGAGATAGTTTATATAATGATTTAAATAAGAAATTAACGGCTCATAACTTTATACAATCAATAAATAATATAGTAAATAAATATGAATTTACTGATTACTTAAACTATATAATTATAGAAGAAGATGGATCTATAAGTAAATATAATTATAATAGTATTGAAGGACTTCCCTATTATATTACTTGTGAAACACCAGAGGAAGTGAATATGAAATATAATTCATTAAATCGCAAACCTATTAGTACTCCAAGAAATTTAAAATCATCAAGAACTATTGAATCAATATCTAATGATTTGAGTAATTTAAATGATTATAATAAAGTACCTATATCAGCTGAGATATCTAAAAATACAAACACACCTAGACCTATGGTTAACTATAGTGGTAGTAATGATATAACATTAGACACTATCTATAGATTTAGTGGATATTATATGCCAATTTTTTATGATATACAGCTTTTCTCAAAAAATACATTTACCGCTTCAGTTGGTAATTACATATTTGATGTTGATTTATCTGAATTTGGAATAATGAAAGAAAGAAAAATAAGAAAAATTAATAAAGACGGATCTGTGTTAAAACTTAGAAATGATAAAGGTCAAAAATCTATATATCCTATGTTAGATGAATTTGGATATACTACAACAGATTTCTTTATCTTCTCATCATCTTGGGAGGATGAGTATTATGTATCAACTTCAATAAATACACCTAGTGAAGTTATTAATCCAACAGTCAATCCAGCAGTATTTGCAGGAGCTCAAGGTGAGTATGTTAATATTGGAATATTAATTAATCCAAATCAAAATTTAAGTTATTAATAATGAGAAGAACATATATATCATCTGAATATAGTAATACTAAAACATATGGCACTTTCAATATGGTTGAAGAAAGTAATTACTTTGGCTCTAAAATGTTAGAAATTGAAGATAGTATTTATATTGAAAATCAAAATATAATTTATTATCAACAACCAAGTGGTGAACAAATTAATTTATCCTCAGAAACATCAATTGATTCACCAGTTTATTCAGCATCATCTGATAAAGAAAAAAATCATTCATTAAAAATTGATGAATCACAAACAAATTATCAGAAAGAGAATAATACAAAGTGGATAATGGATATAAAACTAAATGATGTTTTGTCTAATTTTTTATTTGCTAATCTAAAAAGATATAGAACATTTGAAGGAATGAAAACATCTCTAACTAGAGCAAATGATGTAAATACTACAATTAGAGAATATATAAATAAAAATGTATCAAATAGATATAAATTAAGTAAAATTGACCTTTATATAAAGTATAAAGATTTAAGAAGTCAAAATGTTTTAAGATTCAAAAATACTTGGAGTCCAATTATTGGAATAGACTCAAATAAATTTCAAAAAATACAAACTGAAACAGCTTTTGATGGATCGAATATTAAATTATTATTTAATCAGGAACAACCATCTACTCAATACTCATTTGAGTATTATTTTAATATTTTATTTGAAAAAATATAAACAATCAAGATATTTTTTATAAAATCAATATGGAAAACGAGGAATTATATAGAAGTCTGGTAATCTTATTAAAGATGTTTAAAAACAGACCCTATCACCTTGCTAAATACTTAGTAGAAAATTCAGCACTTACTGATGATTTTATTAAAAAGTTAAAAAGCAGTGATAAATTAAAAGAAATTTCTGAAGGCGAAAAGTCTGAACAACAAAAGGCACTTCCATCCCCTGTTTACTTTGTAGATATATCACAAATGGAGGATTTTTACACTTCTTTTATTGATGATATCAAACAACTTTCTAAAGAAAAGGGAATAGAAGAAGTCACAAGAGAATTAAACACTAAACTTGATAAGTTAATCAAACAAGAAAAGTTTGAAGAAGCAGCAAGAGTTCGTGATTATATGACTAGAAATAATATTAAAAGAAACTTTTAATATTAACTAAACATTTTAACTTCTCAATACTATATTATTGTAACTTATAAAAAATATGAATATGAACAAACAAACAATCGGAAATGAAGATCTAGCCGACATCTTTAATGATGTAGAGTTTTCTGCAAAAGGTAGCAGAAACAAAAACACAAAAGAATACCAAGAAATGTTGAAATTATACAATCTTGATGAAGTTTGCATCCCAGAGTATGGACAAGTAGTATCAGCAAAATATGTTGGTAAATCAGCTGACCAGTATGTTTTTGGAGTAAGAGGATATAAAGATGATATCCGAGTAGATGATAAAATCGGTGAAGCTAAATATCTTAAAGATATTAACATGGGTGATATGATTGATGTTTTAATCACAGATGTTAACCAAGATGTTTTTATGATTAAAGGAAGTGTATCTTCTCTTTATGAATCAAGAGCTCACGCTAATCTTAAAGCTCTTAAAGAAGGCGAATCGGTTATGATAAATGTTAAAAGTCTTAACCCAGCAGGTTATGATGTTGAATTAACTCATGGTGGTGTTAAACTTCCAGGATTTATGCCAAACACATTAGCGGGTATTAATAAACTACACAATCAAAATTCAATTGTTGGTGAAACATTTAATGTAATGATTGAATCTTACGCTCAAAACGAAGGAACATATATCGTTTCTAGACGTAAGTATTTACAAACACTTATCCCAGAAGCGATCAAAGAACTTCAACACGGACAAGTTTATCAAGGACACGTTACAGGAACTACGCCATTTGGTGTGTTTGTTGAGTTTAATGAATGTCTTACAGGTATGATTCACAAAGCTAATGTTAATCCTGATTGGGCTGAAAAATTAACTTCAATCACACCAGGATTCAAAATTGATTTCTACGTTAAAGAAGTGATTAAAGATAAAATTATCTTAACTCAAATTCTTCGTGAAACTCTTTGGGATAACATTAAAAACGGTCAAATCATAGACGGTACCGTTAAAGACACCAAAGCTTTTGGCACTTTAGTAAACCTTGATGATGAGACAGTTGGTCTTATTCACACTTCAGAAGTGGAGAAACTTGGTAAAAAGTTCACACCAGGACAAGATATCAAAGTGAAAGTTTTGAGCGTAGACCGCATGTCAAGGAAGATCTTCTTAACGGTTGGTTAAGATTAATTTCTAACAAAAAAACCTCAGAGAAATCTGAGGTTTTTTTATTTTAAATTTGGTGAATAAATTAATGTTTCGTATATTTGTATTGTTGAAACGGGAACGATTTAGATACTGGTTTTAACAACTAAACAGGCAGGAACGATTCAGATACTCGCCTGTTTTTTATTTCTCATAAATCAACTGGTCTGGGCCAGTTTTTAATTTATGTTCATCAGATTCTCTAAAAACAGTTTTAATAACTAACTTCCAATAGCTTTGAGTAATTTCTTCCGCTATTATAGCCATAGACAACTCTCTATCTAAACTTCTAATAACAAACTCTGTTTGGTCTACTATATCACCAGTGGCAATACCTTCAGAAATATCTCTCTTAAAGTAAGAAACAAATTCAGACATTTCAGCATTTGAAATTGGATTTTGATTACCACCTAACCCTCTTTTAGAAAAGTCAGATCTATCATCAGCATGTGTTGTTTTGATTACATCAAATCCAAAAGTAACTTCAATAGTTGAAGATATTTGGTCGATTCTTTTTTCTAGAATTAAAATTTTTTGAAAGTCACTAAAATTGTCCATTTAATATAAGAGTTTTTATTACTCTTTATATATTAAATTTTTAGGATAGTATTTTAAGAACAACATCTTCAACAAAATCTTTCATATCATTGATATCGATTGTATAAATAGTGTCTTTAGAAGAATGGCAGTTATACAACATAGAGAAGTCTAAGTAAGTATCATCATTCCATTTAACAGATGATTTTCCTTCGTTTAGAGGTGGTATTGGATTAATTACAACAGAATCTATTCCGTTCTTTCTAAACGTCACAGAATCATTATAAGGAGTGTTTGTAATAGGACAATCAAAGATTGATTTAATATGATTAGATAGTTTACCTGGATAATTACCAATGAAAAAGTATTTACCACCTTTACCAGTCAATTCTAAGTTAAGAACCCAGTCAATAGTGCCAAAATAACCGTCATTGATTTGATCTGAGACTCTTTGAGAACCTAACCCACCACATTCTTCACCATCTAAAAGAACAACGTTCATTTCAGGCATTAACTTCTTAATCATAATAGCATTAATAACAGATGCTGAATTATCATTAGCATTATCTATGTTTGGATTTACAATATCGTGATGAGCAACTACCATTCTATCAGAGTCACCTTTTAAGATAAGATTGAAGCAAGTATTACCTCTTGATTGATAAGTATCTAACTCATATTTAATACCTTCTGATTCTAAAAGTTGCATAAGAAATTGAACTCTTGGTGTAGGTTCATTACTATTTGAGTAAGTACCACCAAGATTTCTAACTTTACAGAAGTCGTAGATTTTATTATACATTATTCTAATATCTTTCTTAATTGAAATTCACGCCAAACATCTAATGGCATAAAATGTTTATCATCAAACACACCAATATCTTTATTATTTTTAATATTGGTGACACTTACTAAATTCTTTTCACCCACTTCAGTAAAGGCATCAATTTGATATTGTTCGCCAACTTCTAACAGGTATGTCATTCCATACATCTTATTAGTTACGCAAATTACAATATCTCCTTTTTTATATCTTGGCATAATACAAATATACGGAAAGTTTTTAAATAAAAAAACCCTCTGAAAAATCAGAGGGTTTGAAATCAATTAAAAAAATTAATCGTGTTCGTATTCATCAACACTCACACCTTCTAAAGTTACGGTAACTTCAGCGTGGTCACCAAATTGATCCATAAAGAAGTCTTCGTCAAAATTATACAAAAATTCTCTAATTTCATCATTTGCTTTAACCAATTCTGAATCATAATTCAAATTTGAAACTTCAGTTCGGCCTTCATATTTTTTTGTTTCTCGATTCCAAGTACCATAGTTTGTAATTGTCTTTTCACTAACCCAATCAGAATCATCAACACAAATTCCATTGATATAGATGTAATCTACATTAGCCGAGAAGGTACAAGTTTCACCATCATTGAAATAAGGTGTGAATTGATTCCAACCAAAAGACTTTACTTTAGGATGGTCTTCAAAAATAACTTTTGTCATTTCTGTAAAAATCTTGTTAGATTCTTCTAACATTTCTTCTTTTAATTTTTTAATACCTTCTTGTTTTTCTCGAAGAATTGCAAATTTGTCGTTGTTCATATATTGTTTTTATTTTGTTTCAATTTTTTCAAGAATATCTTTTAGAGTCATATTCATAAGATAAGAGTAATCATCTGATGTTATTCCTAAATTAGTACCAGATTTTTGACAAGCCCATTCTGTGATAGATAGATGATGTCTGTTTGGATCGATAATTGATTTAGATAACATATTCATTAGTTCTAATTCTTTATTAGCAACCAATTCAATTTTTCTAATGTCTTTTGACTTTACAATTACCGGTTCTTCACCATGCAGAACAGAGTTTAGAGAAATTTCACGAGCCTCTTGTGCTGATAGTTTTCTAAATCTCCAAGAAGAGAATTTTAATGTTCGAGGAATACCAACAAACTTAATACTTTTTTCAGTATGAGTAAATGGTTGTTTGTTCCAACCCATTTTTTGATAAGATTTTGTTATCAAATTTTCAATCTGATACATACAACCTTTGCCAAGTGTTTTATAATTATCTGATATACAAACAAGAATGTCTCCTTTAGTAAGGTCTCCAAATTCTAAGTTATGAACAGGTGATCTTTGAACAATAATATCTGTTTTAGGTAAAGGATTGCCATCTGTTGTGGTAAAATTATCAACAACAAATCTTCCAATACCAAGAATTTCTACGGTACCTTCTAACCAACGTTGATTTTTGCCACCATTGTAAAGACTTCCTATTTCATATCTAACTCCTTTAACCAATCTTTTAGTTGGTTTTTTACAAATTACTATCATATTAATCTAAATTTACTTTAATATTTCCTTTTTGTGAAATCTTTTCAAAAGATGATGGGTGTCCTTTGATACCATTCTGCATCCAATCCATAAACTCCATATTCTCAAGATAATCTTGTGGGGTTGGAATAAACCTCATACCAAAGTCCTCTAAGATATGTTGTTCACATAAGTCTTTAACACATACCTCTTTACCATTTGAATTCTTAATAGTATATCCAAAAATAGGTATCATTACTTCATGTATCCAGAAATTTGTGTGAGTTAGTGCTCTGTGTCTATTATCAGCCACATAAGCTTTAGAGCAATCCATTTTCATGTGGATTGATAAATAATCTTCAATTTCACCACCGTGTTTACGAGTTGATGATTTTGCGTGTATCCAAGCGTTAGCCATATATTATATTAGTGTTTTATTAATTTCTGTAAAAACTTCTTGTAATTCATCTTTTGATAACTTACTTAAAGCAAATCTAAGTATATTTTCTGACACTTCCAAATTTCTATTATCAATTAAAAATTCGTTAGTGAAATCTATGTATTCTGATTCATCTGCAATACCAAGACTTAACATCTTAATATTTCTTTGCCACTGAGTTCCACCAGTAACACTGAATCTTCCTTCAATGTTTTTCATACTTTCGATGAACTTTCTAGAGTAGTGTATACCATTTTCATCTAAACTATCTTTTACAATAATTTCTTCAATGATGCCTGGTCTATCGTGTAATCTATCACAAACCTCTTTTGAATCTTTTAGACCCAATTCGGTGCAATCTTTAATTAACTTTACAAAGTATAATTTATTTTTACAAGGTTCAATAAGTCGTATTCTAATTTTATTCTTCATATTAATAGTGCTTTAATACAATACTTTCTTTTGTTTGTTCTGATTTAATATACCTATCAATTATTCTTTGGTCAATATCATTGACTTGAGTTAATGGATCACCTGATTCATAATTATGAATAACAAAGTTACACATTTTATTTTTATCAATATCATCAATTTCATTTCTTAGTAAGAATGAAATATCAGAAATTTTCATACCATTTGGATTTGTAAGTGTTTTAGTAACTTCTTTACATCTTTCCATTCTTGTTATTTTTGGACAAAAAACATTAATGTTATAGTCCATTTTTTTATTCCAAGATCTTTCAAAAAGTATAGAAGAGTGAAAAATAGTATAAACACTGTTTGAGTTTTTACTATTGAATTTATCATAAGCTTGCATTAACTCATACTCAGCACAATTAATTATTTTATCAAAAGTATCTTTATTTTTAATAACTTTTGGATTAATCTCAGACAAGTTTTTAAACTCTGATGATTTGAAAATTTGAGAACCAAGATTTTTTCTTATTTCATTCACAATGGTGATTTCATGGCTAAGTATAAATTTTAATACCGTGTCTGCGTCAAATACCGGAATACTAATCTTTTTAAACATTTTACAGGTTGTATTTTTTCCTGAATACCTATTTCCTGAAATTCCTACTTTAATCATAATTATTATTTGAACTACAAATATATAAATTTTATTTGAAGTAATCAAACTTATTCAAATAATTTCATAAAATATGTTATGTATACCAACGAAGAACTCGGTTTTATCCTTTACAACAATCGTTCTGTTAAAGGAGTAGTTTCTAATTTTCTACCAAAATTCAACCCTATGAAACTTATGAAAATTGAAAGTCAATTTAGTAAGTGTAAAGAAATGTTTAATAATGACAATCGAATGGTTGAAATTAACCTGGATGAATTAGACACCGAAGTTGATGATATTATTATAACTCCAGAAGAATTAGCATCACTTACTGATTTAATAACAGAAAATATAGGATCGTTAAATACTAATGAGTTTGAGTATTTAGAAAATAGAGGATTTGGTGAGAAAACAATTTTAGATTGGGATATACTAGGTTTGTCTAATATTAAAGAATTGAGACACCACGAAATATTAGGATCAACCTGTCATCCAGTTCTTAAAAAGATAATGATTGATGGTATTGAAAATGGTGGAATTCTGATTCCTTTATTTGAAGATGATGTTTTAGTTAATTGTTCTGTCAGAAAAATAAACTCTTCCAAATCATTGAAGTATTCTTTGGCTTGTCCAGATGTTCCTGTTTGGGGATTGGATAGATTTGGTAAGGAACAAGAGATTTGGATAACTGAAGGCATATTTGACATGATGGCAATTTTCAACTTAGGTAAGAAATCCGCTAGTTGTTCTTCAGGTATGTGGTCTGGTTTACAACTTTATAAAGTTCTAGAAAAAGAACCAAGTTCAATTGTGGTATTCGCGGATAATGATTCGGTTGGATTAAGAACATCAGCAATTCTAAAAGAATTCTTTACAATGAATCATATTCCAACTCGAATAGTTATTAGTAAAATAGCTAAAGATCCGGCTGAACATTATTTTCAAAAAAATCAAACATTGGATAATCTCTTAGAAATTGATGTAACTCTTGATATGATTGAAGAACACAAAGATGATGTTTTTAATTTTCTCAGACATATGAAAAATAGAAAGTATTAATTAATATATAACATAATGAAACAATATATTTATAATACTAGCGATGTTGGTTATATGGATGAAGAGTGGACTAACTATGATCCAAATAAAACAGATAAGGTGATTAGTGAAGATGAAAATACATTAAAAGAAAATGAAGAAGAACCTAAAAAAGTATAACGATTTTATCAACGAAGAACTAACAGCTCCACCAAAGCTTAGTGATTCATATTTGAAATCTAATTTAGATAGAAATAATGCTGAGATATTTCTTATTTTAAGATCTAACTTTTATGATGGAATTGTTAATATTACTGATGATCTTCGTCCTAGATCTTTTTCTGATATGTGTAAAAAAGATTCTAATCCAGAAGAAGATTATAAAGAACTTCAAAGTCTAATGGATAAAAAAGGATGGGATATTCAAAGTATTAAAAATTTGTTTTCCAATAAAGTAGATAAACTTTGTGGATATGGTATTGCTAAGTTTGTTAGAGGTGAAAGAACTGAAGATTTTCAAGAAGTTTTTATTGAATTAAAAAAACAAGGAGTTAGTAAAGAAAAACTTGATGATATTGATGGTCCATTTAAAAGTGATGATTTAGATCAACAAAATGGACATTGTGACATTTATTTATATTTTACTTTCAAAGAACTTGGATTAAATTCTGACTTTATTGGTTTAGGTGGTGAAGGTTGGGCTTCACATAATGATAGTGATGAGATGTACATAAGATATAGATATGGTTATCATCAAACTAAATATGGTCAATTAATGTTAAACCAAATAGGTTATACAGTTGAACAATTTAGAGAAGAAGCTTTAGTTTATTTACAACAAGATATTAAAGATAACTGGAGTGAAATGATGGGATCATGTGTTATTCGTAAAGGCACTTCGTCAGTTTCTGCTCCGTTATTGAATAACATAAATAAATTTTTAAAATCATCAATTCAAATGGAAGATTATACTTTGGTTGAAGATGATAGAATGATTATATACACAAATGAAATAGCCAATGATATTAATAAAACTTTTCCTGAACAAAATACAACAGGAGAGGATGTCTCATCGGGTGTAGTTAAATATTTAGAATGGACTGGAACTGATATTGAAGTTGTTGATGGTGATGTTATCATCTGGGGTAAGTTCAAAGTCGATTTTTAATTTCTCTCTAACTAAAACTTCTATCAAATTAAGTATATAAATACAAATTAAATATATTTATTTATGTTAATATCACGCAAAAAGAAACAAAAAAAATGGATTCACCGTTGTTTAGACGGTTCCTTATTGCACCTATCATTTTTGAATCATTGCAAAGTTCATTTCTTTTTTCATCCACGTGCTGGGTGTAAATGACAACATATATTTCATCATACTGGCGATGCTGAGCATTCCGGTGTTTTTATACATGGTCATGGGTTGAAGTGCGTGTGCGGATGCGCGTTCATTTCAATTTGTTTTCAATTTCGAATATTCTTTTCCTTAAATTGCTGGTGCTGTAGTCATGATTCCGAATGTGCCAGTGAATGGGTGTGTCCAAATCATGCCCAGTGTATTTCTTCCCATTCCAATCACTTCCCAAAATTTGAACATCTGGATTTATTTTTTTTAGTATTTCATATAATTCATCTTCATTTGCATATTTGACAACCGCATTCACATATTTGCAGCCTTCAATCTGTATCAACCGTTCTTCCCAAGTTTGGATCGGTTCGTTCTTATTTTTTTCATTTGTTTCAATTCTATAGTGCTTGTCGATGGTGGGGTCAGTTTGCAAACCGACTACCAAAAAATCACATTGTTCTCTGGCATCCTTTAACATTAAATAATGACCCGCATGAAGCAAATCAAAACATGAACAAGTGAATCCAATTTTACCACCTTCTGCCCGTGGTTGCTGTATTTTTGTGAAAAGTGTCTCCAGCTCCATTTGCAATTCTATTCTTTGTTATATATTTTACAAATGAAAATATAAAATATTTTGCGAACGCAATGTTTGAAAGGTTTGAAAGCGTTTAATTGAAGTTGGGAATGCTGTATTCCCCGTTTGCATTCTTCACGTATTTTGCAATGATGTTTGGGTTCA
>Ga0114966_10000489_pt1 | contig 37867 bp, 36 predicted proteins | sample M_130207_XF_Meta_FD_87029 | JGI IMG/M metagenome (GOLD analysis project Ga0114966, IMG submission 87029) | Freshwater microbial communities from Lake Montjoie, Canada to study carbon cycling - M_130207_XF_MetaG | ecosystem: Environmental > Aquatic > Freshwater > Lake | place: Lake Montjoie... | reverse complement strand
TATAGCCACCGATAGAGTGCTCCCCTCGGGAGGATTCGCATAGCGGCCGAGTGCGCACGCTTGGAAAGCGTGTATAGGGCAACCTATCGAGGGTTCAAATCCCTCATCCTCCGCTCGAAAGTAGGTAATTCCCCAGAAATTAAATCAAGTTAAATTCCCCTTGGTCTAAATATGTAAGTGACACTCGGAGGGTTGAAGAGGCCAGCAACGGAAAGTCCTATCCGCATATATATGGTGCACTTCCGTGTGAACTAGTTGACGCAGTGTCAGAAGCTCATATGAACCCTGAAGGTCGCCTGGTTCAGCCTTAAAGCAAAAAGTTACTCTGAGTAACTTGAATTTTTTATACATTCACCTTATGAGAAAAAACAAAAAAGAAAATGAAGAACTAACGAGTGGACCTGGCTGGGCTGCTTATCAAGAGGCACCAGCTGACCTTGATGAGGAAGATTTCGATAATACTCCGGATCATCACGTTATTCGACACACCTTCAGGGATCGCTTAAGGATTAACTACAAAGAAAATATGCGTGCACTCGCTTTTAGGTTTCTAATTAAAAGGCACCGTAAGGTTTTTTTTGATCTTGGTCCTGGTAATTTTGGTTGGTTTACCGAGCACCAAAGATTCCAACCTCGCGCTAAGTACCTACTTAAGAATCACTGGACGCAAATACAATTAGGAATTTACGTTATCGAATACACAATAATTGATAGTGTCGCTTACAGCCATTACTCGCTCAATTATGGGATTAGTTACCATCTCTATATGGAGACTCAGCTTTCTAAGCAGAGCGAAATGAACCTTGAAATACTTGTAGATCTCTTCAAAGAAACTGAAGAGTTTCTGCATGACTCCATCGTGAATGGATCTGCTCCCTATTTTCCCAACTTTCGAATTAAATAGGTTAAATCGTGGTTCTTAGATTTCAACGCCAATGTATTTAGTCTGCAAAAATTCATGAATTCCATCGAAGCCGCCTTCGCGACCAAGACCTGATTGCTTTACTCCGCCAAATGGTGCGGCGGGATCTGAGATAACACCTTTATTAATCGCAACCATTCCTGATTCCATCGCTTCGGCAGTGCGAATTGCCCGACCTAAGCTGGCAGAAAATACATAACTAATAAGGCCAAACTCGGTGTTATTGGCCAGTGCGATTCCTTCTTCGTCGGTATCAAAGATGACTACTGGTGCTACCGGGCCAAAGATTTCATGCCCAAGAATTGGATTGTCCTTAGCAACGCTTAGAACTGTGGCTGGATAAAAGGCACCTTCTCCATCTGGAGTTTTTGCTCCAACATGTACTGTGGCACCGGCCGCAATTGATTCATCAACGATTTGTGCAATTTTGTTGCGCTCTTTCATTGATACGGATGCGCCAAGAGTTGTTGTTGCATCTGTTCCACGGCCCATAACAAAGGCAGACATTGATTTTGTAAGTTCTTCAATAAATTTATCTGCAATTGGACGTTGTACATAAATACGGTTTGCAGATGTACAAGCTGCACCACCATTGCGCATCTTGGCAAGGAGCAACTGTGGAATTGTGATTGCCAGATCAGCATCATCGTGAACGATTACTTGTGCATTTCCGCCAAGTTCCATCGAGCAGCGAATTACTTTGTCGGCAGCCTCTTTTAGTAATACTCGACCAACTTCAGTTGAACCAGTAAAAGAAAGATTCTTAACGCGTGGATCATGCAACATCTTTGAAATCGCGGGGCCTGTTTTTTCTGGAAGAACTAAATTAAGTACACCTTTTGGTAACCCTGCGCGTTCTAAAACATCAACAATGTACATAGCGGTTAATGGTGTTTCAGTTGCGGGCTTTAAAATCATCGTGCAACCGGCCGCAACTGCTGGACCAATCTTTCGTGTGGCCATACCTGCTGGAAAGTTCCAGGGCGTAATTAGAATAGAAAGGCCAATTGGTTGGTGGGTTACAAGGATTCGCTTGTCCCCTGATGGCGATTTACGGAAATCTCCTGGAGTGCGGACTGTTTCTTCAGCAAACCAACGGAAAAACTCTGCCGCATATGCCGCTTCACCGCGTGCATCTGGCATCGCTTTTCCATTTTCACGAGAAATTAGCGTTGCAATCGCTTCTAACTCACTTGTCATAATTTCAAATGCTTTACGCAAAATCTCAGATCTAAATCGTGGTGCGGTTTTCGCCCATGCATTAGCGGCGGCATCGGCGGCAGCTATTGCTGCGTCACACTGTGCATCAGAGGCGAGTGCAACTTCGGCAATAACTGAGTTATCACTTGGATCATGGACAGCAACCTTGCCGGCTCCGTCTACCCATTGGCCATCGATATATAACTGTGTATGCATAGCGGCAAGCATACGCTCAGCCTGCAAGAAGTTGAAGCCGATGCGCTCTACGATAGAGACCTTGAAATACGTTGCGTTTAACGCAAATAAAAAGGAGTTCTAAGTGCCTAACTCGTGGACTGATGACGCGCCCACACCGGTTGTGCTGCAAGACCACGCACATCTAAAAGACTCGTTTTTTTATACTTTGAAGCGTCGCTTATTAGGTAACCCACTTAATCGACATTCATTGGGTCATCAAAGATTAAGTAAGCGATATGCCCTTGGCATTTTATCTAGCGACTGTATTTCATCTTCAGCATATGGATCAGAACAGATTCTTATCGCATTGTTACCCGCCTTTGGTTTGGCTGCTTTTGCAATTTTGATGCCGATGACGGCAGTGATCCTTGTAATTCTTACGATTATTACTTTGTCTTACCGCAACGTAATCAATGTGTATACAAAAACTGGTGGCGCTTACATTGTTTCGCGCGATAATTTTGGTCCAGTAGTTGCACAAATTGCAGCCGTGGCGCTGATGCTTGATTACATCGTAACTGTTGCAATTCAATCTGCAGCGGGTGTTGCTGCGATTATTTCCACTTTCCCTGCTTTGCATTCATGGAAAATCCCAATGATTTTATTAGTCATTGTTCTTCTGACATACGGCAACTTGCGTGGAGTCAAAGAGGCGGGCAAAGCATTTGCCTTGCCAACATATTTCTTTATTGGGTGCATGTTTATTGTCTTTGCTATGGGTATCTACCGAGTCATTAATGGATCACTTGAAACTCTTGCTACAGATAACCCAGGCGCGGTAGAACTAGGCGAAGGCCAAGGCCTGCTTACTTTCGCTGCAATATTTATTCTTCTCCGTGCTTTTGCTAACGGTGGTTCTTCTCTAACGGGCCTAGAAGCGATTTCAGATGGTGTTGCCTTGTTCCAGCAACCTGAACATGTAAACGCACGACGCACCTTATTTATTATGAGTGGACTTCTTGGAACCCTAGTTTTAGGTGTTTCGTGGTTTGCCCACAAGATCCATGCCATGCCATACGAATCAGGTACTCCAACAGTAATTTCACAGATAGCTAAAACAATTGTTGGTGACGGTGTCTTTGGTCAGACAATGTTCGTGCTTGTGCAGTTAGCGACAATGTTAATTTTATTTGCTGGTGCAAATACAACATACAGCGCCTTCCCTTTGCTCTGTAACTTTGTTGCTACCGATGGATATCTACCTCGTCAATTGATGAAGCGTGGGCATCGTTTGGCTTTCTCAAATGGAATTTTGCTGCTTTCTGGTGGTGGAATCTTCTTAGTCTTATTTACTGCAGGATCTGTCGAGCACTTAGTGGCGTTTTATGCACTTGGCGTATTCACTGGATTTACTTTGGCTGGCTTTGGAATGGTTCGCCATGCGTTGCGCCATAAAGAAGGTCAATGGAAAGCCAAGGTTTTCATCAATGGACTTTCTGGATCAATCTCGCTACTAGTGGTTATTATTTTTTCAGTTGTTAAATTCACTGAAGGTGCTTGGTTAGTTGTAGTAACTGCACCCATTTTAGTTTTAACTTTCTTGCGCTTACGTCGCCAGTACGACCGCGAACAAGAAGCTCTTGCAGTAAAGGGTCATCAAGAACGTGCAACTTCAATTACACGCCATGACGTAACGGTTTTGATTGACAACGTTGATATCGCAACCGTTGGTGCGATTCGTTATGCGCGTAGCTTAAAGCCGCGTAATTTGGCCGCAGTTCACTTTGTTATTGATGATCGCCACGCGGAAGAGATTCAAAAAGCTTGGGCTGCCTCTGATGCGTTAGATGATGTAACGCTAGAACTTATCGATTGTCCTGACCGTCGTTTAGCTAGTTCTGCACTTGATTATGCAATTCGAATGACAGAAAAAGAAGATGTTGAATTAACGTTGTTATTGCCTCGTCGTTCTTACTCTCGTTTCTTGGGGCGCTTATTACACGATCAAACCGCAGAAGAAATCGCAGCACCAATTTCTCAATTGCCGCGCGTAGTTGCAACCATTGTTCCTTTCGATGTGGATCGAATAACTTCTGGAGAAAAATTAGAAGTTCATCACGTTCATGAAGAAAAACCTGTTGCTAAACCTTTGGTTGCAGTGCCAAAGAAAACTGCTCCAATAGATATTGAACCAATTAGTCACTATGCAGAAAATGTTACAAAGATCGGCGAAATCGAATGGCGCAAGCGCGCACAAGTTCAGGGTCGCGTGACTTCAATTAAAACCGCTCCGCGTGGTTCAGCGCCGGCACTACAGGTTGAGATTTGGGATGAAACTGGTGGAGTCTCGCTTCAGTTCCTTGGGCGTCGTGAAATTGCTGGCTTAGAAGTTGGTTCACAAATGCGCGCCGAAGGCATGGTTGGTGAAGAAGGTGGATCTATGGTGATTCTTAATCCTTCTTACGAACTTCTTGTATAAATTCTTTTAGCACTGCGGCGCAATCATCAGCTAAAACACCCGCTCTGACTTGCACTTTATTCAAGCTACGCGGATCTCGCAATAAGTCCCAAACTGAGCCAACTGCACCCGCTTTCTCATCCCAAGCACCAAAGATCACTGTTGAGATTCGCGATTGCGCGATTGCTCCCGCGCACATGGGGCAGGGTTCAAGGGTCACAACAATTGTGTGATTCTCTAACCGCCACTCGCCAATTTTTTCTGTAGCACGGCGAATAGCAACAATTTCTGCATGCGCCGTTGGATCATTATGAAGTTCTCGTTCATTATGTCCGGTTGCAACAATCTCTCCTGCTGCATTAACAATCAGTGCGCCGACTGGAACATCACCACTTGCACTTGCATTTTGCGCAACCTCTAACGCTGCACGCATTAGTTCTTGATCGTTCACAGTTCCAATAACTCTGCAAACTGATCGCCAAATCCAAGTCGATTAGCAATCGCCTCAAGTTGTTCGTCAGGGAACAACTCTTCATCATCGCACAGTGCCGATATTTCCATTCCGCTTAATCCTAGGTCTGCAAGGATTTCTAGCTGACCAATTGGCCGAGGTTCTTCATCATCTTCAGGAAGTGGAATATCTGCAATTTCAAGCAGTTCTTCGGCAACTTCATAATCTAATGCTGCAGTTATATCGCTTAAGAAAAGCGAAATATGAGAACCCAGAACTCGAATTAAAATAAAAAACTCTTCATCGATTGAAATAAGGGCAATCGATCCGCCATTTGTTTGTTGTGCCTTTAATCGAATAATTACTTGCGCAATGTCATTTGGATCCGGCAATACTCCTAATGTCCAACGTCCATCTTCATGCCAAGCAATAACACCAATATCTAATTCATTAGTGAGGCTCATTACATCTGGGCCATCATCGGCTAAAGCATCGAACTCTTCGATGTCTTCTACGAGGTCATCATCGAAATCGGCCATGTCCAGATACTTCCACTCATTGGAAAGGATTGAAAGCCCTGTAAGGTATTGCCCATGAAAGTTCACGTTGCCAATCACCCACTAATTGCTCACAAACTTACTGTTTTGCGAGATGAAACTACTGATTCGCCGACTTTCCGCCGATTGGTTGAAGAGCTGGTAACGCTTTTGGCATATGAAGCCACACGCGATATTCGCACTCACACGGTCGAAATCACAACGCCAGTAACAAAAACTAAAGGCCAAAAAATGGCTGAGCCAAGACCTGTAGTGGTTCCAATTTTGCGCGCAGGGTTAGGAATGCTTGAAGGCATGAGCAAGTTGATGCCAAATGCTGAAGTTGGCTTTCTTGGAATGGTTCGTGATGAGACAACTTTGAAGGCAAGTACATATGCAAATCGATTGCCAGAAGATCTAACCGGTCGCCATGTTTTTGTATTAGATCCAATGCTTGCAACTGGTGGAACTCTGATTGCAGCTTTTCATTATCTATTAGATCTTGGAGCAACTGAAATTACTGCAATCTGTATTTTATCTGCGCCCGAAGGCGTCAAGGCAGTTGAATCTGAGTTTTCTGGAAGCAAGGTGCCGATTAATATCGTTACTGGCGCACTCGATGAAAAATTAAATGAACACGGATACATCGTTCCTGGTTTAGGCGATGCGGGCGATCGTTTATACGGAGTTGTATAAATGGCTGCAACTTCACCTGGATACGGAATCACAATCCGTGTCGAAGGTCCGCCATCATCACAACCAGTAGCCCTTGCTACAACTGTTATTACTGCTGCTGGTGCAACGATTACTGCACTAGATGTTGTTGAATCACTTCTAGAAAAAGTTGTCATTGACATAACCTGTGACACCATCGATTCTGCCCACGCTGATCAAATCACTGTGGCGCTTGCAAAAAATCCAGAACTAACAGTTCGAAAAGTCAGTGATCGAACATTTCTGTTACACCTTGGTGGCAAGATTGAAATTCAATCTAAAGTCCCATTGAAAACCCGTGATGATTTATCTCGTGCTTACACTCCAGGTGTTGCGCGAATCTGCCAGGCAATTGTTGCCGACCCCGCTGATGCTCGTCGCCTAACAATTAAGCGAAATACTGTGGCAGTTGTTACCGATGGGTCAGCTGTATTAGGTCTTGGAAACATCGGTCCAGCTGCAGCGCTTCCAGTTATGGAGGGTAAAGCCGCCTTATTTAAGCGTTTTGCCGATGTTGATGCTTGGCCTGTTTGTCTAGACACTCAAGATGTCGATGAAATTGTTCGTACGGTGCAGTTAATTGCACCTGTTTACGGCGGTATCAATTTGGAGGATATCTCTGCTCCGCGTTGTTTTGAAGTTGAACGTCGTTTGCGCGAGCTTTTAGATATTCCAGTTTTCCATGATGATCAGCATGGAACTGCGATTGTAGTTTTAGCAGCACTGCGTAACGCACTCAAGCTAGTTGAAAAAGAGTTAAGCACTGTAAAAATTGTTTTGAGTGGAGTTGGCGCTGCCGGTAACGCAATTGCTCGCTTGCTTACACTCAGTGGTGCTAAGAACATTATTGGCTTTAACCATAATGGCGTCATTCATAATGAAATGAAATCTGAAGATTCAATGCAGCAATGGTTTATCGATAATAGCAACCCAAGTAACTTCAAAGGTTCAATGCCTGAAGCGCTCATCGGTGCGGATGTATTTATCGGTGTCAGTGCGCCAAATATTCTTAAAGAAGCAGATATCTCAGGTATGGCTAAGGGTTCAATTATCTTCGCACTCGCCAATCCAGATCCTGAAGTTGATCCTGCAATCGCCCGTAAATACGCAACGGTTGTTGCAACAGGACGCAGCGATCAACCAAATCAAATAAACAATGTGTTGGCTTTCCCTGGAATCTTCCGTGGATTATTAGATGCAAACGCAAACAAGATAACTGACCAATTACTAGTTGCTGCAGCAGAGGCTATTGCGGCCTGTGTTTCTCCAGAGCAGCTAAACGCTTCCTTTATCGTGCCAAGTGTCTTTGACCCTAATGTCACCAAGGCAGTAGCTGCGGCGGTAAAGAAATCAGTGTGATTGAAGTAGCTGCATCTTTTGATGCCCAATTATCAACGCTTGCACCATATTTAATTTATTTAGTTATTGGCGCAGTAATTTTCTTTGAAACCGGCATTTTGTTTGGCTTTTTTCTACCTGGTGATTCAATTCTTTTTAGTGCAGGTTTAGTTGCAGCTGCACACAAGGATGTAAATATTGTCATTCTGGTTTCCGTTATTTTCATTGCAGCTTTTTTTGGGGATCAAATTGGTTTTGTTTTAGGCCGATTAGTAGGGCGGCCGTACCTAGAAAAGCATGATTCCCCGCGTATGCAGAGCATGATTTCCCGCTCCGAACGTTTCTATGAGCAAACGGGTTGGTGGGCCGTGGTTGCCGCACGTTTTTTCCCGTGGATCCGCACTTTTGTTCCACCGATTGCAGGTGCGTCAAAGATGAATTATTACAAATTCCTGACAGCTAATGCCCTTGGTGCATTGCTCTGGGGAGTTGGAATCACTCTTGCCGGTTATTACGCGGCGACTTTGCCTTGGGTTAAAACCTGGTCTTACGCAATTGCTGCTTTCTTTATTAGTGCCTCGCTGGTTTCCGCACTCGTGAACTACTTACGCCACCGGCGATAACACCCAGGTATGTCATAACAATACCGGTGACTAGATAGGCACTGACGTGCACGCCATCAGTTGGTGAAACTAAATCGATTATTAACGAGCCAACTAATTGGCCACCAACACTAAATAGGGTAAATGTCAGTACGCCTAAGTGTTGAACAATCGTTGAGGTAAATGCAATATAGATAACTCCAATGACTCCGCCTGTATATATCCACCAAGGGCCTATTGGTAGTGCAACTAATTCAATTTTTCCAATAACAATTCCACCGATAATCAGAATTACTAATAACGCGGTACCTGTGATGAAGTTAAGGAGCGAGGTCGTGAAACTTTGGTGCGAATATTCATTAATCTGACCATTTAGCGCACGCTGGATACCAACAACAGCACCTGCAATGCAACCCAAAACCACCGCAACCATCGACAAGTCCTTTGCATCAAAGCGATCAAATACTGATACAAAAACAGCCAATACCGTAAGCACTGCTGCTGCTACTCGACGCGCGGAAATTAGTTTCTTGCCCCCGCCAGTTAAACCAATGCGATCAACGACTAATGACATAGCCGTTTGCCCGGCAATAGATGCGACAGAATAAATAGCAACACCTATGAGCGGCACGATATTTGTTTGAATTGCAACAAAGCTTCCGCCAAGAGCTCCCGCAAATAGTTTCCATCGGGCAATTTCTTTATGTTCAACAGCGGTACGAAGATTGCGAATCCCCTCTTTGATTGCTGGATGAAAAACAGAAATCACAGCAATGATTAGTAAGCCTGACCCAAAGGAAACCAGGGCAGCTTCGAGACCATTATTTATGCGATGTGAGAGTTCGCCATTTGCTCGCGCTTGCAGCGCAATCATTACGCCGGAGAGTGCAGCAAGTAGATCCAAACGCATTTACTGATGTGTACCGTGGAACTCTCGCTTATCTGCGATCCAATCCATGAGTGCAAACAAAACCCCTGAGGCAACGAAAGTTAAGTGGATGACGATTCGCCATTTTGTTCCTGCGCCAACGTGGTCTTCACCTGAAAGTTCAATGAAATCCTTAAGAAGTTCGATTACAGAAATCGCAACTAACGAACCAATTAATTTGATTTTTAATCCGCTGAAATCAATTGTTCCCATCCAGTGCGGACGATCTTTAGATTCAGTTGCAACATCGATTCGTGAAACAAAGTTTTCATACCCGGCAAAAATAACCATCAAAATTAAGTTTGCTAATAGCGTCAAATCTAAAAGAGCTAGTAAATCTAATGTGAAACTCTGAGGTGTGGCATCGCCAATTTTTTCGGCTAAATGTACAAACTCAACAATGAAGCGGTAGCCCAGTAAAACTAACGCCCCCACCAGACCTAAATAGAGCGGTGCTAATAGAAAACGTGAACGAAAGAGAATAACTTCGATTCCATGTGAAAGTTGGCTCATAGCCAGTACTTTATCTCAACCCTCTAATGAAAGCGTGACCTGTAGCCACTCTTCTTCCAACTTATCTTTATCAGACCTAAGGGTTGCAAGTTCTCCAGTGATGGTGTGCAAACGATCTGCATCAAATGCTGCAGTGTCTTGTTCGGCTTCTAGTTCGGCTATCCGGGTATCGGCTTTTTCCATCTGCCGTTCAAGTCGGAGTTTGTCTTTCTTAAGCTGTCGCTCCTCAGCCGCGTTAGAGCTTTTCTTCTCTTTTGGAGCGACTGCCTCCGGCCTTAAGGATTCACGTCGTTGTTCTAAATATTCATCTACTCCGCGTGGGAGATCACGAACTTTTTTGTCTCCTAAGAGACCGACAAAGCGATCACATACACGTTCGAGGAAATATCTATCGTGAGAGATAACAATGAGCGTTCCACCATAACTATCAAGCAAATCTTCAAGTTCGGTCAATGTCTCAATATCAAAATCATTTGTAGGTTCATCAAGTAATAAAACATTGGGGCTATCCATTAGCAACCTAGTGAGTTGCAATCTGCGTTTTTCTCCACCAGATAAATCCCCGACTGGTGTCCACTGAGATTCTCGATCAAAACCTAATCTTTCGCACAGCTGTGATGCTGAAAGTTCGCGGCCTCCACCAATCTCGACACGGTTAGCTACCTTTTCAACAGCTTCAAGAACGCGCCAAGTTGGATCAAGTTCATCTAAGTGTTGAGTAAGAAACGCTGCTTTAACCGTTACACCAGTGACTAACTTGCCGGCGGTAGGTTCAATTTCACCAACCAAAGTCCGCATCAATGTTGTCTTACCGGCACCATTTACGCCAACGATTCCTATGCGATCGCCTGGCCCAATGTTCCAGTACAGATCGTCAATGAGTTCGTTATCGCCAAGCTTTACTTGAAGGTGGTGCGCTTCATAAACCGTTTTGCCCAAACGGTTTAATGCAAATTTAAGTAGTTCGCCTTGATCACGTGGGGCAGGTTCGTTGGCAATTAAAACATTTGCAGCATCGACACGAAACTTTGGCTTAGTGGTACGAGCTGGTGCACCACGGCGAAGCCAAGCCAGCTCTTTCTTGATTAACATGTTTCGGCGTTGATCCATGACAGATGATTGACGAGCGCGTTCGGCTTTTGCTAAAACAAATGCGCTGTAGCCGCCGTCGTATTCTTCAACTTTTCCATCCACAACTTCCCAAGTGCGATCCGTGACTGCATCTAGGAACCAGCGATCATGCGTTACAACAGTTACGGCTAAACCTTTTCGGTTGTTTAAGTATTCAGCCAGCCACGCGACGCCTTCGACATCTAGATGGTTAGTTGGTTCGTCAAGCAAAATTAAATCAAGTTCATTAATTAGAAGTTTTGCCAAACCAACTCGTCTGCGTTCGCCACCAGAAAGTTGGCCAAATTTACGGTCAAAAATATGATCATCAAATGAACCAAATAAACCGGTAAAAACTTCTCGAATATTTGGTTCGCTAGCCCATTCATGTTTTGCAGTATCACCTAATACAACTTCGCCCACTGTGCTTTCCGGATTTGCTGAATCAACTTGAGATAACAGTCCGATTCGCGCTGAGTTTGATTTTGTTACGCGGCCCGAATCAGGTGATTCAACTCCGGCAATAATTTTCATCAAAGTTGATTTTCCTGATCCGTTTCGACCAACAATGCCGATTCGATCGCCTTCGGAAATACCTAATGAGACGCCTACTAATAGCTCTTTAATATCAAAGGCCTTTGAGACCTCTTCGATATTAACAACATTGCGCGCCATGATGGGAGAGCGTACCTTTCCTCTATGAAGGTAACTGACCGCGAATACGCTTTAGCCCTTGATAGTTCTGATCCATTAGCCCACTTCAAATCGCAGTTTGTCGTTTCTGACCCAGATATGTGTTATTTGGATGGAAACTCACTAGGGCGTATTCCAAAAGCAACCATTACCGCAGTCAATGACTTTATGGTCAAAGAATGGGGACCTGAAGTTGTAACCGGATGGAGCCATTGGGTAGATGAAGCGCAACCAACTGGAGATTTATTAGGAGCTGCGGCACTAGGTGCGGGACCAGGACAGGTTTTGGTCTGTGACACAACTTCGGTTAATTTCTACCAACTGTGTTTAGCTGCGATTCATGAACGCCCAGGGCGCAAAACAATTATTACTGATGCAGCAAATTTTCCAACCGATAGATACATTCTAGATGGAATTGCAAAACAATTTGATTTAAAACTTGTGATCATCGATAACGAAGATCCCTCAATTGCTGTTCATGAGCGAATTACAACTGATGTTCTTGCTCCATATTTAAATGATGACGTAGCACTTGTAACTCTTGAAGTGATTCAATATCGCTCTGGTGCACGAACAGATATCAAGTCAATTACTGATCAGGTTCGGGCAGTTGGTGCTTTAGTTGTTTGGGATGCAAGCCATGCAGTTGGTGCCATTGAACTTAACTTGGATGCAAATGGTGTTGATCTTTGTGTGGGTTGTACCTATAAATATGGGAATTCGGGTCCAGGCTCTCCTGCATGGCTTTATGTAAATAAGCGTGTGCAAAAAGAACTGCAGGTCCCAATTCAAGGTTGGTTTGCCCAAGATGCTCAATTTGAAATGGGGCCAATTTTTGAACGCGCGCAAAACATTCGTGGCTTTCAAATTGCTAGTCCCTCACTCATGGGAATTCGCTGTGTGCAAACGGCTTTCTCGATGATTAAAGATGCAGGTATCGACAAAATTGCGCATAAGGCAGCAGTTGGAACTCAGATGATGATTGATTTGTATGACGCTTGGTTAGCGCCTCTGGGGATTGAACTCAACACTTCTCGTGACCCAAAAGAGCGCGGCGGACACATTTCTTTGGTGCATCCAGATGCTGCACAAATATGTGTTGCTTTGCGCCAAATTTCAAATGTTATCCCAGACTATCGAACACCAAATTCAATTCGTTTAGCTATTTCACCACTACCAACTTCATATGTAGAAATTTGGGATGGGTTTGCGCGAATGCGTGAATTAGTGGCTTCTGGTGCCTATAAAACTATTAAAGAAGGCGGTTCACGAGTCACATGAGCGAAAACTTTGATTCAGCATTAACTTACACATCATATTTAGCAGTCGATGAACTTTTGAATTTACAGCGGCCCTTATCGCAAGGCCCCGAGCATGACGAGATGCTCTTTATCATTATTCATCAAACTTATGAACTATGGTTCAAACAAATTCTCCATGAATTTGCGCAAGCTCAGCGCGCTATGGAAAACGGCGATACACATTACTCGTTGGCGATCTTGGGCCGAATTCGAACAATTATGAAAGTCTGTGTTGCTCAGATTGATATTTTAGAAACAATGACGCCTTTGCAGTTCAATGCATTTCGTTCTTACTTATCTTCTTCGAGTGGTTTTCAGTCTGCCCAGTTCCGAAAAGTAGAAGCTGTGCTTGGTCGGCGCGATAATAAAATGGCCGGACATTTGCCACCTGCTATTCAAGCTGAAATTGCTCTCATCACTTCTGCAAACTCTGTTTGGGATTCAGCGCTGGCTTATTTAGCAAAGCGTGGTCATGCGATTCCATTTGATGTTCTAGAGCGAGATCGCACAACGCCTTACGAGGCGAATTTGCGAGTGCAAGATGCGCTGCTTGAAGTTCATCGAAATGATCCAGAAAGTGCTTTGGTTTGTGAACGCCTTGTAGATATTGACGAAGGAATTCAAGAGTGGCGTTATCGTCACGTGAAAATGGTTGAGCGCACGATTGGCCATAAAGTCGGAACTGGTGGTTCAAGTGGTGCTGGCTATTTAACGAGCACCTTGTTTAATCCAGTCTTTAAAGATCTTTGGGAGATTCGTTCAAGGTTTTAAGCAGGTAAACCTTTTATAACTATCGCTTCCAAGGCTTTGCGTTCGCGTGGAGCGTTTTCACGTTCAAGCAATCCGCCCTGTAACTGTTCTGCCGGAGCTTGCTTTCCAATTGAAATAACTGCAACTGGAGTAAGTGAAGAGTCGACTCCTAAGTTGACAATCATCTTTTCTGAATCAAAACCAGTCATTTGGTGTGCTACAAAACCCCGATGATGCGTTTCGATAACCATCTGTGAGACGGCTAAACCGCAGTCATATTGAAAAACCTTATTAACAGATCCGTCCTCACGTGTGTGCACTCCTGCAACCAAAATCAACGCGGAAGAGCGATGTGCCCAACCCTGATTAAAGGAAACAAGTGAATCTAAGATTTGATTGAAAACTTCATCGCCACGAACACCGACAAAAAACCGCCAAGGTTGACCATTGCTAGCTGATGCTGCCCAACGAGCAGCCTCAAGAATTGCAAGTAAGTCATCACGCGAAAGCACTGCTGTGGCGTCTAAAGATCGTGGTGAACGACGAGTTGCTAATAGTTCATGAATTTCAACTGAAGTTTCTGCTTTCATCATTGCGGCAGTCTAAGTGCAGGCTACAGTTCTCGCATGTCGGGATGGATTCATACCACAGCAAATTGGCTCATTGAAAACAATTTACAAACACCACTTTTTATTTTGCTCATTGCGTTTGCTTTTGCCGAGGCTGCAGCGTTCGTTGGCTTCGTACTTCCTGGTGAAACTTCATTACTAATCGGTGGCGTCCTTGCCCACTCACATGTTTGGTCTTTTTGGCTTTTCTTAACCTGCGCAATTATTGGTGCAGTGGCTGGAGATTCTGTCGGGTATGAGGTTGGTAAGCATTTTGGTCCCAGAATTAAAACAACTCGGTTTGGAAAATTTGTTGGGGCAAAGCGTTGGCGTTTAGCTGAACATATTTTTTCTAAATACCATGGTGGTGCAATTTTCTTTGGGCGAGCACAAGCGTTACTCCGCGCCTTGGTCCCAGCCTTGGCTGGAATGCATAACGTCCCTTACCGAACTTTCTTAAAATGGAACGCAGCTGGTGGAATAGTCTTTAGCACTGTTGTTGTTTCTCTCGGCTACCAATTTGCAAGTTCTCTATCTACCCTAGAAAAATACTTGAAATACTGGGCGATTTTCTTTTTAGCGGTAGTTGTTACTTTGATTTTTATCTTAAAAAATAAACTTGAAAAAATGATTGAGGAATAGATCAGACCCCAGAGCCATAGGCAGTTTTTGCAATTTCTTCGCGCTTAGCGCGGTACTCCTTCGATCCGCCACTTATCAAGTGCTCAAATCGTGCGCCAGATTTAATTAATTCCGCAAGTTCTGTGGATTTTTCAGTTTCAGTAAATACAACTGCATCAGGCTTCGTAATTTGAAAAACTGTGTGTGGTTTAAAGTATCGGTAAATTAATGTCGCACGTCGCAGAAAGAACTGCGAAAGCTGACGCGTTAAATCTTTGACAGTATTTTGTTTCGCAGAATTATGGGTCGCAAATTGGTACAAAATTTTAGCAATCTCTGCGCCACCACTTGTTTGTGGCAACTCTGCGCATTTTTTCGCTATCCCGGCTCGAATTTCAGGGTTTTGTAACTGCTTTACTGTTTTTGTAATATCGGTAAGGTCAGCTTGATTTGCTCGCAATGCAAAGCCAAAATCATGACACCAGCGAGCGCGAGTTTCTTGGTCATCTGTGCCTCGAATATTTGAAACAAATACGGTCGGAACTTTTGCGGGCAATAGTTCGTGAACACCGTTGTATCCAGTTGCACAGATGGCGCCATCAAAAGCATGAAGAACTTTAGCTAGTGGGAAGTAGCGGATTGCTCTTACATCTAAACCGGCTGGAACAAGTGAATTGCCAGCTTTATCAATCGGTTCTTTGGTTACTACAACTTGCAAATCTTTCCAACCGATTAGTCCTTCAAGGGCGGCAGTCATTTTCTGGTTGACATCTAAATCCCCTGTACCCAGTTGAACCAATACAGCAGGGCGATTTAAATCTAAATTAAGTTGTTGGCGAGCTTCTTGGCGCGATAAGGCCTGTTCTTCATTGAATAGCGAAACTGGCGCAGCCGTAATTGCTTCGTGACGTTTAGAAGTTGGACCGTGATCATATTCCTGAGCAAAATCTCCTGGTTCGATTACGGCATCCATCATGGATGTTTGAATTCCTAGAGCAAAGCGCAGCAAAGTTTTTTGCCACAACCCACGACGTACCCAGACTAAAGTTAATTTTGGTTTAGCACTTCGAGTTGCAACTACTCCCGGATACGGGACCGCACCATCAAAAGACAAAACTTGTGCATCGGTTTCATCGATTAAAGCTACCAACCGATCCCTCAGATATTGATCCCATTTATCGCGCGACATCCATAAGCGATCTCGGCCCGGAATGTATTCACATCGAATCCCTAAATAAGATGGGATTTCAGATATCCCCCCGGCCATTGAAACAATAATTGGGTTGGCTACATCTTTTAAAGATATTGCGATTGCCGTTGCTCGAACAAGATGACCCATACCAACGCCATTGCTAGTTGCAAGAATAATCGTTGGTTTCGACATGGCACGTAGCCTATCTAGTAGTTACTTTCTGGCCCATATTGAGTAAAGTCAGCGGGGTGTCTAGCCCAGTAATTATTTCAATCCGCGGCCTTACTCGATCATTCGGCGATGTTCATGCGGTTACCGGAATTGATTTAGATATTTATGAGGGCGAATTCATAACTTTATTAGGTCCCTCAGGTTCTGGAAAAACTACGGTCTTAAGGATGATTGCCGGATTTGAAAAGCCCGATGCAGGATCAATTTCACTTTCTGGCAAAGATGTATCGCAGCTGCCACCTTATGAGCGTGATGTGAATACAGTATTTCAAGATTATGCGCTTTTCCCGCATATGAATGTTTTGAGCAATATTGAATATGGTCTTCGAGTTAAAGGTGTTGCAAAAGCGGAAAGATTGGAGCGAGCCACTGAAGCCTTACATCAAGTAAGACTTGGAGGCTACGGTGAGCGCAAGCCATCACAACTTTCTGGTGGGCAACGCCAACGTGTTGCTTTAGCTCGTGCGTTGGTAAATAGACCTTCAGTATTGCTACTAGATGAACCACTTGGTGCATTGGATTTAAAACTAAGAGAACAGATGCAGATTGAACTCAAAGCCCTACAAAGGGCGGTTGGAATTACTTTTATCTTTGTCACGCACGATCAAGAAGAAGCTTTAACAATGAGTGATCGAATCGCGGTTTTTAATCAGGGAAAAATCGAACAATTGGGAACTCCACGAGAAATTTATGATTCGCCAAGAAGTTCATTTGTTTCTGAGTTTGTTGGTCAAACTAATAAAATTCAAATAGATGGTGAAAAGATAAATATCAGGCCTGAGTACATCACAATCTCGAATACACACATAGAAGATTCTCGCGTAGCTAAAGGCGTTCTCAAGGATATTATTTTTGTCGGTGCAACCACTAGGTATCTTGTTGAGAGTGATTTTGGCTTGATAATTGCAAACAATCCCAAGGATGCCCTGGTGACGGGAAACCCAGTACATCTTTCATGGGACAAAAATAAGGAATTCCTGGTTCGTTAAGTTCCAGGATCCATGTTCAACCGCTGAATATGGAAAGTAAAGATGGAGGTACAGATGCAAAAGAAGCGTCTGTTTTCACGAATCGCTGTTGCATCAGTAGCAGCATTAATTCTCGCTGGTTGCAGCTCAGGTAGCGACTCTGCATCCGATAGCGGTGTACCTAAAGTAGACATGATGAAAGAGCTTGGTGCTGGTGAAGGCCAAGTCAATCTAGTTGCGTGGGCAGGTTATGTTGAAAATGGTTCAACTGATCCAAACGTTGACTGGGTAACTGGTTTTGAAAAAGAAACTGGTTGTAAGGTAAATGTAAAGACTGGCGCAACATCAGATGACATGGTCGCATTAATGAAGACCGGTGAATATGACGTTGTTTCTGCATCAGGTGATGCTTCACTTCGCCTGATTTACGGTGGAGACGTTGCTCCAGTTAACACAGACCTAATTCCAAACTATGCAGACATCTTTGATAATCTCAAGATGCAGCAATGGAATTCTGTGGACGGTGTTGCATATGGTGTTCCACACGGACGTGGAGCAAACCTGTTGGCATACCGCACAGATATTGTTAAGCCTGCGCCAACTTCATGGAGCTCAGTTTTCGATGTGAACTCACCATACAAGGGCAAGATCACTGCATATGACTCACCTATCTATATTGCAGATGCTGCACTTTATTTGATGGAAACACAGCCAGAGTTAGGAATTACATATCCTTACGCTCTAGATCAAACTCAGTTTGATGCAGCTGTTGAAGTTCTAAAGGCTCAGAAGCCACTTATTGGTGAGTACTGGGGTGATTATCTCAAGCATGTTGCTTCACTTAAATCAGGTGGAACAGTGCTTGGAACAACATGGCAAGTAAATATCAACCTTGCAAAGGGTGAAGGCACAAAGGTTGAAGGAATCAAACCTGCTGGAGGTTCTACAGGTTGGTCAGACACTTGGATGATTAGTAGCAAAGCTAAGAATCCAAACTGTGCGTACTTATGGATGAATCACATTGCATCACCTGCAGCAAATGCTGGAGTTGCAGAGTGGTTTGGAGAAGCTCCATCTAACGCAAAGTCTTGTGATCTAACTGCTGATAAGAATCATTGTGCAACTTTCCATGCTGCAGATGATGCTTACTGGTCAGATGTTTACTACTGGAATACAGCAACAGAAGCATGTCTTGATGGACGTACTGACGTTAAGTGTGTTCCTTACTCAGAATGGGTCAAAGCTTGGTCCAGTTTGCGTAATTCATAAGTAATAAACCGGGCGTGGGTTGATTCCCACGCCCGGTTTTCTTTATTAGAAGGAGGTCGCGGTGTTGCATTCTTTATCAACATATATGCATAAGAAGCCGCGCATGCGACTTACCGCACTTTTAACCGCCCCTGTTCTATGGCTTGTAGTTGCCTATTTAGGCGCATTAGCAATGCTTTTAGTTACAGCATTCTTTACGATAGATAGCTTTACTGGAAATGTTATTCAACAGTTCAACTTTGGAAACTTTCAAGACATGCTCACCGATGCTGCGTATAAAAATGTGGTTTTGCGAACTTTAGGAATTGCAATAAGCGTTACGATTTTTTGCACAGTTTTGGCGATTCCAATGGCTTTCTACATGGCCAAAATTGCTCGGCCTAAGACACAAAAGATTTTGGTGGCACTTGTTTTAACCCCATTGTGGGCTTCTTATCTAGTAAAAATATATGCATGGCGGACAATGTTAGAACCTGGAAACGGTGTTTTAGATTGGCTATTAAAGCCGATTGGTATCCACTCACCTGGATTCGGTGGACCTGCAATCATTATCGGACTTTCTTACCTATGGCTCCCTTACATGATCTTGCCAATCTATGCAGGGCTTGAACGTTTACCAAATAACTTACTGGATGCGTCCGGTGATTTAGGGGCACACAATTTCTATACTTTTAGAAAAGTGATTCTTCCTTTAATTTTTCCAAGTTTGGTAGCTGGATCTATGTTTACTTTTTCACTTAGTTTAGGTGATTACATAACAGCTCAGATTATTGGTGGCAAGTTACAAATGTTGGGCAATGTTGTTTATCAAAACTTCAGTATCAACTTACCGTTTGCTGCAACAATTGCAACGATTCCAGTCACCATAATGGCTTTGTACCTATATTTAGTACGCCGTACTGGTGCGTTAGCGAGCATGTAATGACAATTTCTAGAAATGCTCGAATGTTTTTGCCGGCCTTGCTAGGCGTAGGTCTGGCATTTATCTACATACCTTTGAGTGTTGTTGTTATTAACTCATTTAATGCAAGTAAAACCTTTTCTTGGCCGCCTTCTCGGTTCACGACAATCTGGTGGACAAAAGCGCTAGAAAATACTGGCGTTAGAGAAGCCCTTAAGTGGAGTATTTTTGCTGGGCTTTCAGCTACCGCGATTGCACTCGTTCTAGGAACTTGTTTGGCTTTTGCAGTGAGTCGATATCAGTTCTTTGGACGCGAAGTAATTTCACTACTAGTTGTTTTGCCAATCTCACTCCCTGGAGTAGTTACCGGCATCGCCCTAAATAATGCATTTACTAAACAATTAGGTATGTCGACGGGATTGTTGACAGTTGTTATTGGCCATGCAACTTTTTGTATTGTGATTGTTTATAACAATGCCATCGCTCGCTTGCGACGTATGGGAACTAACCTTCAAGAAGCTTCCATGGATTTAGGTGCAAATGGAATTACAACTTTTCGTTTAATAACTCTGCCTAATCTTGCATCAGCTTTGTTTGCCGGTGGCTTATTAGCATTTGGACTTTCATTTGATGAAATCGTCGTTACGACATTTACAGCGGGCCCTGGAATTCAAACACTGCCTATCTGGATTTATAACAATCTATTTAGACCGAATCAAGCTCCAATTGTTAACGTGGTTGCTGCAACACTTGTTGTCTTATCGGTTGTTCCTATTTATCTGTCGCAACGATTGAGCCAAGACTCTACAACTGGTGGCAGATTCTAAAACTAGTTACCCCAAGAAGAATGCAGTGGGCGGCCTTCTGCATAACCTGCAGAAGATTGAATTCCAACTACTGCGCGCTCTGCAAACTCGTCGAGGTTCCGTGCACCGGCGTATGTGCATGAAGATCGAAGTCCGGCGATAATTTCATCTAGCAAATCTTCAACTCCAGGTCGTGCTGGACTTAAGTACATGCGAGAAGTTGAGATTCCCTCTTCAAATAGTGATTTACGTGCACGATCAAATGCATCTTCACCCGATGTGCGTGCAGCAACTGCACGTGCTGATGCCATTCCAAAAGATTCCTTAAATAAACGGCCATTTACATCACTTTGTAGGTCTCCGGGTGATTCATATGTCCCTGCAAACCAAGAACCAATCATCACTTGTGATGCACCCGCAGCTAAAGCGAGCGCAACATCACGCGGGTGACGAACGCCGCCATCAGCCCACACGTGTGCACCTAACTTCTTTGCCTCTGTTGCACATTCCAGTACTGCTGAAAACTGTGGGCGCCCAACGCCTGTCTGCATGCGTGTAGTGCACATCGCTCCTGGGCCTACGCCAACTTTAATAATTGTTGCGCCGGCTTCGACAAGATCTCGAACGCCATCGGCAGTAACTACGTTTCCGGCAACTACAGGAACTTTAAGGTTTAAAGCTTTGATTGCATGCAGCGCATCAATCATTTTCTTTTGGTGACCATGTGCTGTATCAACGACTAGAACGTCGGCTCCTGATTCAACCAGTGCTGCTGCTTTGGCCGCTACGTCACCGTTAATTCCAACTGCTGCTGCGATACGCAAGCGGTTGTTGGAATCTATTGCAGGGGTGTAAAGCGTTCCGCGCAAGGCACCAATACGCGTCATGATTCCGACCAACTCACCATTCTTGGAAACAACTGGAGCTAATTTATGGCGGTGATAATTTAGAAATTCAAAAGCAGCTCGGGCATCTAAGTCATCAGACATGGTGATTAACTCTTTGCTCATAACTTGATTCAATTGGGTAAAACGGTCCACGCTTTTTGTATCTTCTTCTGTAACGATTCCTACAGGTTTTCCGCCATCAACAATTACTATTGCGCCATGAGCACGCTTATGTAAAAGCGAGACTGCATCTGCCACAGTCTGATGAGGATTTAAAGTTATAGGTGTATCAAAAAATGTGTGACGGGTTTTTACCCATTTAATAACGTTATCAACAACTGCATGAGGGATATCTTGAGGAATAACTGCAATTCCTCCGCGACGTGCCATTGTTTCTGCCATACGCCGACCTGAAATGGCTGTCATGTTTGCAACAACTAAAGGGATTGTTGTCCCAGAACCATCGGCGGAAGTTAAATCAACATCCATTCGACTTGAAAGTTCTGAAGCGTTCGGCACCATGAATACATCGTCATAGGTGAGATCGTGAGTTGGGTTATTTATGAAGCGCACGTAGCAGAACTATACTCATGTAAGATTTGAGCATGTCTACTCCGCTTATTTCTGCACGTGGGTTGACCAAGAAATTCGGCGATTTCACCGCTGTAAACGGCATCGATTTCGATGTCTACAAGGGTGAGTCCTTTGGTTTTCTTGGGCCTAACGGGGCAGGTAAATCAACTGCCATGCGCATTATTGGGGCCACTTCGCAACGAACTTCAGGCACGATTTCGATTCTGGGCAAAGACCCAGAAATTAATGGGCCACAGATTCGCGCACACCTTGGCGTTGTTCCTCAACAAGATAATTTGGACATGCAACTAAGTGTTACCGAAAATCTTTATATCTATGGTCGCTATTTTGGCTTACCCCGTAAATTTGTAAAGCAAAAAGTTGAAGAGCTTTTAGCTTTTGCTCAACTGGAAGAAAAGCGTGATGCCAAAGTTGAAAACCTAAGCGGTGGAATGAAGCGTCGCTTAACAATCGCACGCGCGCTTGTTAGTGAACCTGAAATTCTTATGTTGGATGAACCAACTACTGGTTTAGATCCACAAGCTCGACATATTTTATGGGATCGCTTGTTCCGTCTTAAAGAACAAGGCGTTACTTTGCTCATCACAACCCACTTTATGGATGAAGCTGAACAACTTTGCGACCGTTTGATTGTTATGGACAAGGGTTCAATCATGGCCGAAGGTAGTCCTGCAACACTTATTAAGGACTACTCATCCAAGGAAGTTCTTGAACTTCGATTTGGTTCTGATCGTAATCAGGCCGTGGCTGATCAACTGCGCAGCATGTGCGAACGAATTGAAGAACTCCCGGACCGTGTACTTATGTACACCGAAGATGGCGAAGAGTTGCTTGAAAGAGTTTATGCCGCCAATCTTCATCCAAAAACATCCCTTGTACGCCGATCATCTCTTGAAGATGTTTTCTTGCGACTTACCGGAAGAACTCTGATCGAATAATGAGCATTATTAATATCAGACAGGGTTCGCTAGTCCTAGTAGATGCCGCCAAGGTTCAATCACGTGGTGCGATCTATGTTGCACAGGCAAGAATTCGACAAATGATGAAGTGGATCTGGATGATCCTTGGAATCGCAATTGCTAACCCAGTTTTGTACTTAATTTCCGTCGGCATTGGTCTCGGCGGACTTATTGATAAAAGCGTTGGTTCTGCCGGTGTTGATGGCGTTAAATACTTAACCTTCTTAGCGCCAGCCCTTCTTGCACAAGCTGCAATTCAAGGAACGATGGATGAAACAGTTTTTCCAACCCTAGAAGGTTTTAAGTGGCATAAGACTTTTTATTCAATGAACTCAACTCCTTTAACGGGCACACAGATTTCTTACGGTATTTTCCTCACCGCACTTTTCCGCGCGTTTTACACAGTAGTTTTGTATTTCATAGTCATGTGGCTATTCGGTGCAGTGAACTCCCCGCGTGCATGGCTGGCAATCCCAACAGCAATCTTTGCTGGAGCGTCTTTTGGCGCATTAATGCAAGCGCTTGCTGGGCGCCTAGAAGATGAAAATATCTTTTTCGTCGTATTAGGCCGCTTTGTAATGATGCCGTTATTTATGTTTTCAGGTACTTTTTTTCCGCTTACTTCAATGCCTTTCTTCTTGCAGTGGATCGGTTGGATCTCACCCTTATGGCATGCAACCGAACTCGGACGCCACTTAACGTATGGTCACGAAGTTTCACCGACAATGGTCTGGGTGCATTTCATTTTCCTAGGAATCATGTTAGTCGCGGGACTTTTCTTCTCAGCGCGTATTTTTACTAAGCGATTGGCCAAGTAGATGTTTATCCCAATGGCTGTAGCTATCGCAGATGCCCGCGCAGGTAAACGTGGTGAACGTGTGTATTCAGGTCGTGTTCTGCAATTACTAGAACGTGGTTATATTGCATTTAAATCATCGACCTACATGATTGTTATTTCAGGCTTTCTAGAACCTGTTCTTTATTTACTTTCATTTGGTTATGGAATTGGAAAGCTGCTTCCAACAATCGCAGTTGGCGGCGAAACAATTAAATATGCTGCTTTTATCGCTCCTGCACTTCTTGCAACAAGTGCCATGAATGGCGCAATCTATGACTCGACCATGAATGTTTTCTTCAAACTCAATCATGACCGCATTTATCACGGAATGTTGGCAACATCTATGGGTCCCTTAGACGTTGCACTCGGTGAAATTGGTTGGGCTCTTATCCGTGGCTTCTCATATGCGTGCGCTTTTATGGTTGTGATTGCACCTCTAGGGTTAGTTGTAAGCGTTTGGGGTTTACTTGCAATTCCTGCTGCAGTCTTAATTGCATTTGGTTTTGCATCGTGCGGAATGGCAGTTACTTCGTATATGAAGTCATTCCAACAGCTCGAAATAGTTAATATGATTTTGTTGCCAATGTTTTTATTTTCTGGATCTTTTTATCCAATAACTGTTTTTCCACAGTGGTTACAGTTTGTGGTCAATCTTTTACCGCTTTCCCATGCGATTGACTTAGTCCGTGGGCTTTGTCTTGGGCATATTAACTTTGGCTTAGCCGGGCATGCGCTTTACTTTGTGGTCATGATTGTTATTGGTCTGTTTTTTACAACCAAACGGCTAAACGCACTTTTTATGAAGTAGCAGGTTTTTTTCACGCATGACACCCCCTTTTTTGGGGGTTGCAAATAAAAAACGGCATGAGATACTTGAGCCTTAGTTCAAAAGGACTAAAAACCGAACCGGGAGAGTACTTCTCAAACGAGTTTCAAAAGCTGAAACCTTTGCCGTACATGTTTTACAAATGCTTACACAAACTAACCACAGAGAAACTTTTAGATTCGTTCCAACAACATCTACTCCAGTATCACCTGAGCGAGTAGCCCAACTCTTAAAAGATGAGTGGGAGTTATTTTCTAAGCAAACAGGCAAGAGCGCCGAAGAAAGTAAGCGCTCCTTTAAATCACTGCCGTTAGGCGTGACCTCAAGTTTCCAGCACTGGGATCCGTATCCAATCTCGATTGTTAGTGCTAAAGGCGCATGGATGACCGATGTTGATGGTCGCCAGTTACTAGACCTTTCTATGGGATTTGGCGCAATGTTGGCAGGCCACTTGAATCCAGTAATTGTTGAAGAAGCCAAAAAAGCACTTGAAAGCGGAACTCTCTTTGTAACGCCATCTCCTATTTCAACAGATGCAGCAGAGCGAATCTGCCGACGCTTTGGAATTGATCAAGTCCGATTTACTAACAGCGGAACTGAATCAACGATGTATGCCGTGCGAACAGCGCGAGCAGCTACAGATAAAGATGCGATTGTAAAGATTGAGGGCGGTTACCACGGTAGCTATGACCCATTTGTGGTTTCTAGCAAGCCACCAATCGATAAAATTGGTGATCCGAGTGATCCAATAGCCCATGTTCCGGCTGGAATCGTTCCGGGTGAGATTTATGTTGTGCCTTACAACGATGCAGATTCACTTGAACGCACATTTAAAAAGCACGCTGATTCAATTGCTTGTTTTATTATCGAACCTGTCCTTGAGAACCTTGGAATTGTTTTACCTGATGAAGGTTATCTAGAGCGTGTTCGCGAACTTTGCGATCAATACAACGTTGTTCTTATTTTTGATGAAGTAAAGACAGGTTTAACCGCAGGACACCAAGGTGCAGCTCAGCGTTTAGGTGTTACGCCTGACTTAATTACTTTAGCTAAGTCAATTGGTGGCGGACTAACTTTGGCCGCTTTTGGTGGCAAGAAGAAGTACATGGATTTTGTTACTAATGGAAAAATGGCCCACTTTGGAACTTTTAACGGTAATCCGTTAGCAATGGCTGGAGTTCGAGCTGCAGATATTATTTTTACCGAAGAATCACTTGAAAAAGCTGAGGCCTTCAACCAACAAGCACTCGATCGGATCAGTGCAATTATTGAGGAATACCAACTTCCAGCACATACTGTTGGATTTGGTGTTAAAGGATGTATTACTTGGTCAACAGAGCCTGTACGTAACTACCGCGATTACAAAGCAACGGATTTTGCTGTTGCAGAGTTGTCGTGGTTGTACTCACTTAATCGAGGAATCATTACTCCTCCAGGATTAGATGAACAATGGCTGATTTCATTGGCACATGGTCAAAAAGAAGTTGATATCTTGGTTGAAGATTTTGAATCTTTTGCCAAAGCTTTACGTGGAGCTTAATTACTTTAAGATTTTACGGAAAAGTATTTTTACAATTTTCTTGATGAAAATCAGCAACTGACTAGCTGAATTAATCTTTTTGCCTTCACGCTTGAAGAAATTTACAGTTCGCTTGATTCGATATTTGCTGCCCGTACTCATCGCATTGAAATCTTCAAAGGTCAACCACAGTACGCCCCATGTGTTGGCAACTTCTTTATAGGTAGATCCTCCTAGGGTGCGAGCTCTTGCAAGCGCTGGGTGAAACAGCGCAAATGCCCGGCGATCTTGTTTTGTAGCCAAGCCAACGCAACCATTTTCACTGCTGAGCAGATAATCAGTGAGGGCTTTCCCGTCAAAAATTTGATCGAAATTGCCGTCTACATAGATATGAAATGGAATCGGTTCATCAGAAAAGAAAGTAATAATCTCTTCGATACTTAAATTACCATTTGAAATCTCTTTAAATGAAAAATTGCGCTGCCCTTTAAGCCAGCTATAAATCTCGCGTAAATCAGCATTGGGGTCGCCGACCGGTGAGTATCGCTCTTTTAGACAACGCCAATTGGCTAATAAAATAAAGTTTGCTTGGGTACCCGGTAAAGACAATAAATTACTTCTGATTTCAAGCAGTTTACTCAAACTACAGCTTCGTACATCGATGACAACTTCGTAGGTTGGAATTTTCCACGAATCAATACTTTGTGCCCGTACTTTTTTCATTTCGGGAATGTATTGAGCAAGCGCAGGTAGATTGTGGCGATCGATTTCCTCTTTATTTAATTCAACTGTGCTGTAACCCAAGTGCCAAGAATACGCTTCTCGATCCGGAACAATTCGAACGCCTTCCATGAATAGACGCCAGCCAAGTTCTGTATCTTCACCCGTTATTAAATCTCGTCTATACCCGCCAAGCTTTTTCCAAAGCTGACTCTTCATAGAAAAAGTGGCACCAACAAAGGCGCGATAGCCGTCAAGAGCGGGATGAAGTAAATCTTGAGTTCTTTGGACTCTTTCCTCCCAAAGAGTTTTGCCCCAACTTTCACTGTGCAATTGATTAAATTTATGGGCGACAATCATTTCAAAAGCGGTTTGAGGCGTGTAGTTCCATTCCTGAACAAATTTCTTCCAGCCTAAGACGGCATAATCATCACCATCGTGGTGCCATTTCATGTGATGAGCTAAATGATCTTTGTCAAAAATCATATCAGCGTCAACAAACCAATAAACATCAGCCTTTATTTTTGCAACAACATCATTGGTGGCGGCGGTTTTGCCCCACTTACTTGGAGCATTTTTATAACGGATAATTTTGCTCTTTGAAGGCTTAATGCGAGGAAGTTCAATTGCGCTTTCACTGCCATCATCAATCACATAAACACTGATGAGCTCCTTTGGATAACTCTGTGCCGCAAGGGATGCCATTAATAAATCAAGTTTTTCCTGGCCTCCTCTGCAGGCCACGATTACAGCTGCAGTTAATTTGGGTTTGCGCACTATTTCAAGCCCTGCTGGGCGCTCAAAGCGATACGTAGGCTGGCTCATTTGCTTGTCCCAAATACTTTGTCGCTCCATAAGCCCACAATTTGTTGGTTAGCATTCTTTAAATACTTTGAGTAGTTGGTTACATATGTATGAAAAGTAAAGCTGCGGCGATAAATATAACCGGCACCAAATGTGCGCCAGATTTTGCCCCCGTTATTTGTCAATGAACTCAAAATCGCACGATCAACGGCAGTAGTTCCATTGCCAAACCAACCTGCGGACTTACCAGCTGAACGGCTAATTAAAATCGTTCCTCCGCAGACCCAATCGCTCCAAAGCTCAACTGCTTGGGTGCCTTGAACACCAAAACGACGTACGGTTAAATCTAAAGGTTCTAGGTATACATAGTTCATAGCTCGTCCAACAGCATCTGCATTGTTATCGATGGCAGCATCTATTAAATCGCGCAGATGCTCTGGACCGTAATAATCATCATCATCCATTTTGGAAACATATTCACCCGAAGTCATCTCAGCTAAATCCGAAAGTATTGTTCCCAATGTCTGATCAGTATCATATTTTCTTACTAACACTTTAATTTTTCGTTTTTGTAGTGCACCGATTAATTCTCTGTGGTTCTTATTTAAATCAATTCCATGCAAACCAATTGCCAGTTCAAAGCTTTCCAAAGTCTGTTTTTTTAACTGCGCAAGAATTGAGCTCAAGTCCGCTGGGCGCAGAGTTGCAATCACAACTGATACGGAGGGGTATTTCTTAATCTTTTTTCGCCGCAAAGTCCGAATCCGAGATAATTCTGAAATCTCTTCAGTAAATGTTGTCGAGCGACTCAAAGCGCATTTCTCTTCTAAATGCATTCGGTCAGATTACCACCAATGCATATAAACCCGACCTTCCCATAGCTTTAAAATGAGCTCTGATAAGATTTCAGTATGAATAAGAGGGTTAGAACTCAGAAAAAACACTCTGAAACCCGCGCAATTGTTAAGAAATTTCTTCTTAACGTTAAGGCTCTACCCAAATGTGGAATTTATTATCTTGGGGCTCTTTTTGGTAAGAGTAAACCTGTTAAATCAAAATTAGTTTTTGTAATGTCATTTCCGCGATCAGGAACTCACGCTTTAGGAAGTCTGGTCTCCCAGGAAAACATCGGCTTCCGTTATCACGGCGAATTCTTTGTTTTCAATCACTGGAGCTCGGTAATTGAAAGACTCAATCGCTACTATCCGTTCTTTTCATTTCGCTATGCAATAAATTTGCGAGCTCAGCGTAAAAAGTGGAAGTACTATCGCTTTGAAACTACATCTTTAAATCCTATTCGTACTATCCGTGCATTAATGAAAATTCATGGAATTCATATCATCAAGGTTTTCCCGCATCATCTTTCAGACCCAGTTCTTGAGTCAATAATCGCTGAATTTAAGCCGCATCTGATTTTCTTGCGACGCAACCACTTAGATCGATTTGTCTCCCATAAAAAGGCAAATAAATCTGGCAAATGGCACACCGCAGCAACCGAGGGAATTGAAATCGAAATTGATGAAAATGAGCTAAACACCTTTATCTCTGATTACACAGCTTTCTACAGACATTACTTGGAGTTTGGCAGTAAGCAAGGCTGCGAGGTTTTAGACATTGGTTTCGATGGTCTTCATGATGCACAAACAGTTCGTCGGATCCATGAGTTCTCAGCATTTAGAGATTTTGCAGATTTTGGCAAACTCGAACAGGTTCCAACAACAACAAAACAAGATAAATCGAACTCTGTCCAGGAGAAATATTTGGCAAAGTCTGGCAAGACCATATCTGATTTCGATTTTACGAAGATTGAACTTAATTAATGCGTGTAGATAAACAGATTCTAAAAGAGCTTGAAAATGAATCAATAGAGATTCTGCGCGAGGCTGCGGTTGCATTTCGTAAGCCTGTAATGATGTATTCCATTGGCAAAGATTCCTCGGTTCTACTTCATTTAGCTAGAAAAGCCTTTTATCCATCACCAATCCCTTTTCCACTTTTGCACATCGATACAACCTGGAAATTCAAAGAAATGATTGCATTTCGTGATCAGGTAGTAGCCGATACAAATTCACAACTTATTGTTTACACAAACAAAGAAGGTGTTGAGGCTGGAGTCAATCCGTTCAATACAGGTGCCTCTGAATACACCCGAGTGATGAAGACGGTTGCTTTGAGAAGCGCACTGGATCTATATGGTTTTGATGCAGCTATTGGTGGCTCGCGTCGTGATGAAGAAAAAAGCCGTGCTAAGGAGCGCATTTTTTCTTTACGCGATCCAGGACATCGATGGAATCCGCGCGAGCAACGTCCAGAACTTTGGCGGACATACAACACTCGCCTAGCACCAGAACAAACCATGCGTGTTTTCCCAATTTCAGACTGGACCGAATTAGATATTTGGCGTTACATACACGAAGAAAATATTCCAGTAAATTCTCTGTATTTTGCTAAACCCAGGCCCGTCGTTGAACGCGGAGATCAATTAATTATGGTTGACGATGAACGTTTCCCATTAATTAATAATGAGTCACCTGTTATGCGTAATGTGCGATTTAGAACTCTTGGTTGTTATCCATTGACTGCAGCTGTTGAGTCCACTGCAACTTCTGTGGAAGAAGTAGTTGAAGAAGTCCTTAATGTGAAACTGAGTGAGCGCGCTACGCGTTTAATTGATGGCGATAATGAAGATTCGATGGAGAAAAAGAAGACGGAGGGCTATTTCTAATGAGCTCATCTGTTATTCGTTTACTTACTTGTGGAAGCGTTGATGATGGCAAAAGCACGCTTATCGGACGGCTTTTAGTTGAAACCGATAGCGTTCCACATGACACCGTAGGTGCTGCAAGAAAAACCCGACGTACTGGATCAACAATTCCGGCCGGTGAAATCGATTTCTCATTGTTAACCGATGGCCTTGAAGCCGAACGTGAGCAGGGAATTACTATTGATGTGGCTTATCGATCAATGTCCTTGCTTGATGGAAAACGGTTAATTATCGGTGATGCCCCAGGACATGAGCAGTACACGCGAAATATGGTCGTTGCGGCTTCAAGAGCTGATATTGCCCTTGTTTTAATTGATGCAACTAAGGGAGTTCGTACCCAAACGTTGCGGCATTTAACGATTTGTTCTTTGATGGAAGTTAGTCGCGTTGTTATTGTCATTAATAAATTAGATGCGATGGGATTTGCGCAAAGTACTTTTGATGAAATTTCGACTGAGATTGATAAAGCGGTTCAACGCTTAAGTTTGAAAGATGTTCATGTCGTACCTGTTAGCGCTTTAGCTGGCGACAACGTGGTCTTTGCAACTGCAAATATGCCATGGTATTCCGGACCCACTTTGCATGACATTATTCAAAGTTGGGTGAGCCCAAAAGATTTAGATATTGCAGGTTTGATGCGTATCCAGATGATTGCCCGCGCCGATAATTTCAGAGGAGTATCTGGAACTGTTCGCGCTGGTTCTTTTAACACGGGTGATCAAGTAACAATCTATCCAAGCAATCAAAAAGCCTCTATCTCAAGAATCGTTACTTTTGATGGCGACGTTACGGAGGCACATGATTTTGACGCGGTCACTTTTGTTCTAGAACCTGAAGTTGATGCAACAAGAGGAGACATCATTGCTAAGGATGCAACCGACTTGGTGCCATCAAATCGTTTTGCAGCCCATGTGGTGTGGCTCAATGAGGATGCGCTCATTCACAGCCGTTCATATTTGTTGATTTCTGGACCAACTTCGTCGCCAGCTTTAATAAGTAAGATCAAACACAAGGTTGATGTAAATAGCGGTGAACACATCGCTTCAGATGCACTCAAAATGAATGAAATTGGTTTGGTTGAAATTGCTACTGATATTCCAATGGTTTTACAGCCATATAGCCAGTCACGTGAATTTGGAAACTTTATTCTGGTTGACCGATTAACATTAAAGACGGTTGGTGCTGGCATGATTCAGCATTCACTAAGACGTTCTTCAAACATCGTCCACCAAGATTACGAAGTTACTAAAGAAGTTCGCTCTGCGCAGAAGAATCAAAAATCGCGCGTAGTTTGGTTAACTGGATTGTCGGGCTCGGGAAAATCAACTATTGCTAATCAGCTGGAAAAACGCTTGCTGGCTTTAGGTTCCCATGCCTACGTATTAGATGGTGACAATTTACGGTTGGGCCTCAATATGGATCTTGGTTTTACGCCTGAAGATCGTGCAGAAAACGTTCGCCGAGTTTCAGAAGTTGCCAAACTAATGGTTGATTCTGGGTTAATTGTTATTACCGCACTTGTTAGCCCGTTCGAAGTTGATAGACAGCGAGCCAAGTCAATCTTTGATTCAAGTGAATTTCTTGAAGTATTTGTAGATACACCTATAGATATCTGCCGAGAGCGAGATCCAAAGGGTCTATATAAGAAATCTGCTGCAGGTAAAATCCCCAATTTCACTGGTGTTGGCCAAGACTACGAACGTCCAATCAGCCCGGATTTGATTTTGGATGGCACACTTCCTATAAATGAAAATGTCGATCGTATTTTGAAGGAGTTAATGTGAACTGGATAGCTTTTGCCTTTATCGGTGCAATTGCGCAGTTAATTGATGGCGCCCTTGGAATGGGTTTTGGGCTTACTAGTTCTTCGCTATTAATCACTTTGGGGGCAAGTGCAGCCTTAGCTTCTGCTGCAGTACATGCAGCTGAAATGTGCACCACTTTGGCCTCTGGTTTATCGCATTGGCATGCAGAAAATGTTGATAGAGAAATTCTGCTGCGGCTGGCCATCCCAGGCGGAATTGGAGCTTTTCTAGGGGCAACTTTTCTTTCATTTATTGATTTATCAAGTTCGAAAATATTTATATCAACATTACTTTTATTCTTAGGTTTTCTTTTGCTTTACAGAAATGTTTTTAAGGCAAATATTCAAGCTAACTTAATTGAGATCAAGAATCCCGCGTTTCTTTCTTATTTGGGATTTACAGGTGGGTTTGTTGACGCTTCAGGCGGTGGGGGCTGGGGGCCATTGGTAACACCAACTTTGATAACTACTACTGCGACCGAACCACGCAAAGTAATTGGCACAGTCAGTGCGGCTGAATTTGTTGTTGCTATCTCTGCAAGTGTTGGCTTTTTAGCTAACTTCAACCGTATTGATATCAATTGGGCAACAGTTGGGGGTTTGGCACTTGGTGGAACAATAGTTGCGCCAATCGCAGCTCGATTAGTTGGAAAAATGCCGACGCGGGCCCTTGGTATTCTTGTTGCGATCGCGATTATTTTGCTGAATGGGGTGAAAATAATCCAGAGTTAATGCGCAAGAGCTTTAAATAGATCTAATCCAATAAAACTAAATTAATAGGAAAGAAGAAAATGACAACGGAGTCAGCTCTTCAAACCGCCCGAGCACAACTTCGCAGGGCCGTTGAACTACTAGAACTTACCGAAAATGATTGGCAAACCCTTTCAACCCCCAGAAGAATTCTCGAAGTTGCGGTTCCGCTTCGCAGAGATAACGGCAATGTTGAAATGTATAAAGGTTTTCGTGTTCAGTATTCAACAACACGTGGTCCTTCGAAAGGCGGAGTCCGCTTTCATCCTGATATAGATATGGATGAAACCGTAGCCCTTGCCATGTTGATGACTTGGAAGTGTGCACTTACAAATCTTCCTTATGGTGGAGCAAAAGGTGGGATAGCAGTTGATGCACAATCGCTTTCACTTGCTGAAAATGAACGTTTAACACGTCGATACACATCTGAAATTTTGCCCATCATTGGACCAGAGCGCGATATTCCTGCACCAGATGTAGGAACCGATGAGCGCAATATGGCCTGGATGATGGATACGTATTCAGTTAATGCAGGTTTTTCTGTTCCTGGAGTAGTTACCGGCAAACCAATTGTTTTGGGTGGATCGTTGGGTCGAACTTCGGCAACTGGCGATGGTGTTGCAATTTCAACAATAGAAGCGCTGCGCGTTAAGGGAATCGATCCACAGGGCGCAACCGTTGCGATTCAAGGATTTGGCAAAGTTGGTTACTGGGCTGCAATTGCTCTGGAAAAACTTGGGCTAAAAGTCGTTGCTGTAAGTGATGTAAGTGGTGGTGTTAAAGGGTTTTCTTCAGTGGCCGATCTTTGGAGCTATTTCTTAGCCAATGGCAATTTAAATATGCCGGGAACTGATGTATTAACCCAGCAAGAACTTTTGCATTTAGATGTCGATGTTCTCATTCCTGCAGCACTTGCTGATTCAATCACTGAAAAAACTGCCGATGGTATTAAGGCAAGAATTATTGTTGAAGGCGCAAATGCACCAACAACTCCTGGTGGAGATCAAATCATTAACGAAAAGCGGATCCTTGTCGTTCCCGATATTTTGGCTAACTCTGGCGGTGTAATCGTTTCTTACTTTGAATGGGTCCAAGATAAGCAAAACTATTTCTGGAGTGCAGAGGAAGTAAAACAAAATCTTAATGACATCATGATGAAATCATTTCGAGAAGTTGAACATGTGGCTAATGACAAAAGAGTTTCGTGGCGCGAAGCTGCACACATGATCGGTGTTGCCCGTGTTGCTGAAGCCCATAGATTGCGCGGCCTGTATCCTTAAAGGAAAACTATATTTAAGGGTGGGTATAGAAAACCTTGACTCTTCTAGTTATAAAAAATACACCGGCTAAAACGAAAGCTGACAAGATAATTGTTCCTGTGGGAATTGGATTCTTGTCGCTTGGACTGGGTGCAATCTCATCGCTAGGAACGTCGACTATTTGCTCTGCCCCAGCCGGTAACCCTTTAATTGTGTATGGGGCGTGATCGTTGCCGACAAATTCAATCGTCAACAGTTGTTCACCAGGTTTTGTAGCAAATTGATATGGGTTTAGGTGAAACCATTCACTATAAATCCGCATGATTTTTCTTCCGTCCAGATACACGTGTGCATGGCCGTGGCCTTCAATGTGTTTTTTTGAAGCCATTTCTGGACTCCACAAAAAGTTACTAGTTTCAAGGTGGACATTAAATCCACCAGTTGGATCTTTCTCAATTTCTAGAACGGCTTTCGGTGCGACTTCTTGTGCGACTTCATGAACTTTAGCCGCACCATTGGTGTGAGCGTGTGAAGGCACAACACTAGATAATGCCAAAACACTTCCAATTATAAAAAAAGCACCAAGTTTCACCCAATAAATATAATGCATTAATTGATGGAAGAATACTTATTCTGTTAACTTTCTATTCATATTCGCTTATGGATTTCTTTTGACAGGTACTTTAATAAATTTTATGCTCTGACGATGAAGAAACGTGTTTTAGCACTTGTACTTATTCTTCTTGGATGCAATTTTTCGCCCGCGCACGCTGCCACTGTGACAGGAAAGATTGTTACTAACAAGAAGGTTTCGGTTTCATACATAATTACTAATTTAATAACCTTAGATCCAAATGGGTGTGAAGAGGTTTATATTAAATATAAAATTGATAAGTCAGTGATTTACCCAAATGCATATGTAATGTTTGGCCTGTATTCCAAAGATAATAATGAAACTCAGTCGATTTATGTACAACCAGGAAATGGTATTGGTGCTCAGGGTAAAGATGCTTGGGTGGGTAAAAAAGAAATGGTTTTTTGTGGAAAAGAAAAGAGCTTTGTAAATGAATATGGGGATAAAGTAACTGCTCCGGCCTTCTCAAAAGGAAAATATACATTTATTGCACGTTTGACCGTACTGAAGCCAAAGTTAGTAACTACGATGTCAAGAGAAATTGTGTTTACGGTCAAATAATTTTATTGGTGTGGCTGCTTTTTTGAATAAAGAAAGACCCTGCTCAACAAGGAGCAGGGTCTTTCTTTTTAATCGCTTAGATTATGATCCGAAGACAGTATTCCAATCAGAAATTGCGAGGCTGTAAAACGCACCGCCTTCAAGTGTCTTTTGATTGAACTTTAGAATACCGTTTTTACTCTTTGTGGTCAGATCTGGACGCGCTGTATATGCGCCAGTTGTGTGTACTTGAGTATTGAAGTAGAAATACTTAGTTTTATCACCAGGCTTAGCAATCATTGAAGTTACATCAATAATTCCTGATGATTCCTCATCAATAGTCATGAATTCTGATGCACCTGTTGCGAAGTAGTTTGAATTAAACTGCGCAACTTCTGCTAGCTTTCCATCCTTAGGGCGGAAGGCAATGATGCGTGCACGATGAGCATTGCTACCTGGATCTTCTTGTAGCAAGACGATGCCGTCGGATGTAATCGTCATGTTATCTGGCTTGCTCAAGAAAGGCTCTTCTGAACCATCTAGAAGTAGTTCGAGCTTCGCTCCTAGTTCAGGCTTTTGGCCATCAACAAATGTGAGTCTCCAGAATCCGCCACCATCACGTGAAACGCTTGGTGTAGCTGGATTTGGTTTTGTTGCACCTGGATCTTTATTTGATTCAGTGGTCACAAAGTAGAAGACATTTGGATTCGTTGGATCCCATTGTCCATCTTCAACTCGTGACATTTCTGTGCCCTTTGCCGCATGATCAACTTGCTGAGTCTTCATATCAGCGTCCCAAATTGTCTTCGTGAATGTCACATCAACAGCTTTGTTCTTTCCATATTTTGCGCGGAAAGCGTTGTCATTAGCAATATCTGGGATTGTCATGACATGGGTTTCACCATTTGTCAGGCCAGCCTTGTCCGCAAAAGTTCCTTCTGTAGTCTTTGTTCCAACATACATAAAGAGTTGAGAATCGGTCGCTGAGCCATCTTCGTTACCCATAACAACAGTGTTCATTCCTGGCTTAAGGTTTGGCATCAAGTTCTCCCAAGATGCTAATCCCATTCTTGGAAGATTGATTCCGTTACCATTCATATCAAATGCGAAAGCTCTTCCATATCCACTATCGCCATCTTCTTCACCAGATAGAAATACAGGACCTTCGTATCCATAAGTAGTTGACCCATTCTTAAATGAGAGGCCACCAGCTTGGACCAGGGTTGCCGAACAGAAGCGACTGATGAAATTGTCCATACCTAAAGTTTGTGTTTTTGGCGCAGCACCAAAAGGGCTGGTCTGATATTGCTTTGTGTTGTAGTTGTAGAAACTCCATGATTTAACAAAGTCTGAAGCGCTTGACACGCGAGTTCCTTGTTTGTTCAAAATCATTTTAGTGATTGAAACGCCTTGAATTGTTTTGTCTTTATCGGCAGCCTTTGCAAGCGCTCCGATTGCGCCGTATGAAGGAACTTCGTGTACTGAAAGAAGTGTGATAGTTCCATCTTCATTGCGATAAGCACCCATTCCATCAGGAATGCCTTCGATTGTGAGTCCAGTAATGGTATCTCCCGCGTACGCAAGAGGCTTAATGGTTGCTGCACTTGTTGAGGCAGTAATGTATTCCGGTTTTGAAAGTACGGAATTTGCTACTGCCGACCCAGCAATAGTTGCAACAATTGCAACTATTGCCACGATCTTATAACGAGCTTTCATGGTTTTCCCTTGTCTCATGGATTATGGTCGTAGCTCTTTTGAAACTACTTTGTGTCGAATAGTGCCATTTTCAAGTAGAGTCGAAGTATTCTGTAAGCAAAGATTTATAAAACTTAAAATGAATAGATGGCTGTATTCAAGCCAATCAATTTAGATTGAATTCATGCTACGTTAACTTTTTTGAAATAGAATTTCCTATGAGTATTTTTTCTAGGCGGCTTTTCGGTTTTGGTCTAGTTTCCGCCTTCGTCACCATGGCGTTGCCCGCCTTTGCAGCTCTCACGCCTCCAGTTAAGCCTCGCTTCCTGGGTCAAACCACTGTTTTTAAAGGTAAGCGTTACACCTGCATCAAAGGAAAAAGTAAAGGAAAAACAGTTTTAATATGGGATTCGGGTAAAGCGATCGCAGTTGCGTCTCCCAGTGCATCTCGAACGCCGACACCTTCGCCATCGAGTTCACCAACAGCCTCGCGCGAACCGATTGTTACATCAAAAATTGAAATCCTTGTTGCTAAATCATCAGACGTTCCAAATAATTCAACAAAATCGTTTGTAGCAAAAAATCGTTACGGTAATGAGACTACATATATCCTCGCGCGAAATTCAGAGAATTTGATTGCCATGGATGCCACATGTCCTCACAAAGGTTGCATAGTTGGGATAGCCCCTGAAGGTTTGCTTTGCCCCTGTCATAGCGCACTCTTTGATCCGAAAAATGGGGCAGTGTTGCGTGGCCCGGCCTCTTATGCCCTTGATCGATTAGCTGTCCGTGAAGTAGATAACGTTATCTACATAACAGACTAATTAGATTAATCAGGTAATTTAGATTTTTCAGAAGGAATAAAGAAGAAAAGCCCCCGGTGTGAAAGGCACCGAGAGCTTAACTTGTGCGCGCGAAGGGATTCGAACCCCTAACCTTCTGATCCGTAGTCAGATGCTCTATCCGTTGAGCTACGCGCGCTTAT
>Ga0114966_10000488_pt1 | contig 37902 bp, 38 predicted proteins | sample M_130207_XF_Meta_FD_87029 | JGI IMG/M metagenome (GOLD analysis project Ga0114966, IMG submission 87029) | Freshwater microbial communities from Lake Montjoie, Canada to study carbon cycling - M_130207_XF_MetaG | ecosystem: Environmental > Aquatic > Freshwater > Lake | place: Lake Montjoie... | reverse complement strand
GGTGAAGAAGATGATATGGACTTAGGTCAATCAGGTATTTCAGTTCTTTTCAAAACTCAAAAAAATCGTTTAGCAAAACCTAAGAAAATTAGATTTGATATCTCTTTCCTAAATGGTTTAAATCCATATACTGGTTTAGATGCTTTCTGTCGTCCAGAATATTTTGAAAAAATTGGTATTGCTTGTGGTAAAATGGATGTTGATAAGAAAACAGGAGAAATGACTTTTTTACCAGGTGGTAACAGATGGTATGTAAATCATTTAAATAAATCAGTAACAACTAAACAATTATTTAATTCTGATATATTTACACCAGAAGTTTTAGAAAGAATGGCACCAATTGTAAATGATTATTTCAGATTCAAATCATTGGACGAAATTGAAGAAGTTGAAAAGAAGTTTAATGAAGTTATGGGTGAAGATGATGAAGATGATACAAACGGATTTAAAGATGCGGCTGACGCAGATGATATCTTTGGATAATAAAAACTAAATCCCTTTAATACTAAGGGATTACAAAAATAAATAAAATAAAATGAAACAAGAAATTTTTGAACAATTAACAAAACTTTGGGCAGAATTTGAAGCTAATCACAATGCTACAAGCAAAGTATCTGATTCAAGAGCTCGTAAAGCGTTAGGTGAAATTAAGAAATTAGTTACATCTTACAGAACAGCTTCTACTGAAGAAGGTAAAGCAAAGTAATTTAAAAATAACAATCCATTCCAATGAAACAAATGATAAGACAATTATTAATAGAAAGAAATATGGAAACTAAAAACTTTCCTGATGATATCTTATATAAAGTTGGAATGGATAATGTTAGAAATAACATTGAATTTTATTCAGACAAAACATATACTTGTGAATCTGTAATAAAAGAGTTATTTATCCGAGGTATAATTAATTATATTGAGAGAAATAAGTTTCCTTGTTTAGAAAAATAAGGTGGTGGAATCTGAACGGTTTCGAATCCGGTCGGCCCTTAATAAAAAACCCTTTGAATTAATTTTCAGAGGGTTTTTTTATTGACATAAGTCTATGTCTGTATATCATTAATAACCAATAACTGACTAAATAAATATTATAAATAAAACCAAACCATTTAATATCAAATACCATCTTTAATGTAATATCAAAAAGAACTAAAACTACTAATGATGTTATTAAATATTTAGAAAATTTATCATATTTTTCAGAAAGTAAAAAAAACTTGAATTTATTTAATTTAGACAATTTACTATGATTAACAATTTCATCTAATTTTTCATCACGTTGACAAGCCTTACAAATTTGATAATTAATTTTATTGTTTAGTATATTGTACATGACATCACTTCTATTCATTTCAATCTTACCTTTACAACAATAACACATTTCACCATTTTTTAAATCCATAGTAACATACTTAGTTTTTCTAAGCATAATCATATAATAAATTATAAAAATAAATGGTATTAAAGAAAATATAATTGACAACATATTATCCTAATATTAATTTTAAAAAGTTATCTCTTTTTTCCATTTTAGAAAGAGTTTTAATACACTCTGGTCCAAGACCATTCTCAATAGAAGAAGGAACTGTAAGAGGTCGTCCACATTTACCACATCTTCCTTCGTGCCAAGCCTCAATAAAATCAGGTAAAGTTCCTAATATAAGTTTAGCCAAAACATACTCAAATACTTTAACACTTTGAGCGTCGGCAGAGATATCAGATTTTCTACCATGTCTAAACTTACCTTCAACACAAGTTCCAATATATGAATAAGTCTCAGGTCTAGTTAAAACACTAACAAAAAACATATTAGAGTCTTTTGCTTGTTTTACTTTGAAAGTAAAACGGTTACCAGTTTTTGAATTAAGTAAAGTAAGAATTGATTTACCCGCAAAGATAAATTTAAGTGCTTCTGAATTGTCTAATTTATGTCCGTTCATTTTGTAGTGATTTTTAATTGTTATACAAATATAAGAAAAATATTTCAACTGTCAAATAAAAAGATGGAAAACATGAATTGTTACTATATACTTTATGAATATTGTCGCGATTGATCCATCAATTATCTCTACCGCACTTGTTGTCACTTCTGGTGATACTTTCAAGATGTTTAACTATTGTAGAGAATCATCAGCATTTGGCAAAACCGGAATCAAAAAATGGTTCAAACTAGCTGAACAATATGTAACTTATAGATTTATTGAATATAGAGAATTTGAAGATTACTCTGAAGGAGAACTTACAAAGTTAAAAGATTATGATAAAATCACTGATGGTATTATTAAAGATATCTTAGATAATATTGATTCAACTAAACCAACTAAGATTGGGATTGAAGGTTATTCATTTTCATCAACAGCTGGTGATATCATTGACTTAGTTACATTTTCAACTCTTTTAAGAAAGAAACTATTTGATAAGATATCAGAAGATATAACAGTCCTTTCACCATCAACACTTAAATTAGAATCTTGTAAATTAACTTATCCACCTATTATTAAAGAGATTGGTGGTAAGAAACCAAGACAAGAGTTTATTTGGAAAAATACAATGGGTATATCTGGCGGAAAGTTCCAAAAAACTGAGATGTTCAAAGCTATCACTGATAATGATGATTTGAATGATTTTTGGGCAAAACATTGTAAGTTATCAAAGGCAGATGTTTTATCTATCTCGGTTATACCTAAACCTTATGAAGATGTTGTAGATGCTTACTTAATTTACAAAGTATTAGAAAAACAAAATCCACTTAATTAAGTGGATTTTTGTTATACGTCACCGTGTTCTTTAATTTTATCTTCAAGATAAGCAATTGTAATCGCTTTCTTGTCATCTGGAATTTTTCTACTATGTTTCAACCAAGCTAAAGCCGCTTTGAATCCTGTTTTAACACCCCTTTCAAGCATATAATCAATAAAGTTTAATCTACCATATTCAGCCGCCCATTTAATAGCCATATTTCTACCACCTTCATCAGCCAGTTTAGCACCATACTTAACAAGTAATTGAAATACATCATAGTAACCTTCACCAATATCGTCTTTAGTTTTCCAACCACCTTTACAACATCTTCTGATAGGAAGAGAGTTATCAAAGTTTGGATCTAATCCTTGTTTCAAACAATATTCAACTGCCTCAAGGTCATTACAGATATTATTAAATACTTCACCTGTTAATTCAGAACCATTAGATACTAATAATTTAATCATATCTAAGTCTTGTGCTTTATTAATAATAGAGTCTGCTTTACTTCTCAAATTTGGAGAACCACCTAATTCTAAAATAACTTTAGCTTTCTCAAGATTGTTTTCTTCAACAGCGTGTAAAAGAGCTACACAATTATCTTTATTGATATTAGCACCATCTTCTTTAACATAACTTTTAATTTGATCAATTGATAAACCTTTCTTAACAATTTCTCTTTCAGCAATCTTAGCTTTTTCTCTTCTTCTAACTTCCTCATCAGTCATAGGTTTAAGTTGAGCAAAAAGATCATCTTTAATATCATACTCACCTTCCCACTTTTTAAGAATACCTTTGATTGAACTCATAATATTAGCATCATCTTTAGCGTGACAAGCTCTTACAGATTGTCCCGGTTGAATAGTGATACCAATAGTTGAAAGGTTATCATATTGAGGAATATTAAAGTTATAAATATAATATTGTTTGTTATTATGAGAAGCTACATAACTTTCCCACTGAGAAGAATAATCTTTAATACAGTGTCTTGTGTGTCCATTTAAGAATTGGTTAGCTTGAAAAGATTTAACTTCAATAATCAAGATACCATTTTCTTCATAGGCTGTATCAGCACCTAAGAAACCATATTTCTCATTACAAGTATTAATCTTATCATAGAAAGCAAGAATTGTTTCATTTTCTGATGACTTCAAATAGTTTTGAGCGGCTTTAATAAACTCTCTAATGTTAGTATATCTACTAAGTGGTCCAAAATATCTTTTATCACCTTTCTTATAAGCTTTACCATGAATAACTTGGTCATTTTCAATAGTTCTAACTTCACCAAAGAATGACTTCCAAAGTTTTTCTTTCTTAACTTCATCTTTACCACCCAATTGTTCAAAACCTCTAGATACTTCAGCAAATTGTCCTTTAATAACTTCAGGTGAATCATTGTAATCTTTCTTTAAAACATTAGTTAATTTATCAATTACTTTCTTAATCTTTCTGTAATCTTCTAATGAATCTAAACCATCAATAAGAACCTCAGCATTATTAGGAATATTTGAATCAATAAAGTTTTGATCAAACTTCTTAGGTAATTTATCAAGTAATCCAGAATAATCAATAAGTTTATTTAATAAACTTTCTTGATTTGTAAATAGCTCTTCTAAAGAAAGCATTTCAACAAAATAAAAATAAGTAAAAGGATGAGTCCATCCAATATATTTTTGACCCAACAACTCTCTAATTTTTAAGAAATCAGGATTTCTTTCAATAGTTCTTACTTCTTCATCTTTTAATTTAAGTTCTCTTAGCTTTAATCTTATTTCAGCTTGTTGTTCTGGAGTAAAATCACCTAAAGTTAAACTTCTCTTTTCTTTATTATCCAATTGAGCTTTTAACTCACCTTCAATAAAACCAAGGTTATTAGCAGCAGTTGTTAAAAGATAAGTATCTTTTAACAACTTTTTAGCCTTATCAAGATTTTCATTTAATGGCTTTTCACTTAAAAATTGGTTATACTTAAATAATTTCATTTTAATTATTTTCTTCTTGTATGAAAGGTATGACCTTCATTAATTCTTTCCAATTCTTTAAGATAAATTTCTTTACCTTCTTTCAGATACTGAGCTAACATTTCAACTCTTTTACGATCACCAGCATCTAAAGCATCATCAATAAGGTCCGTAAGTTCTCTTTGAGTTAATTCAGAGTAATCTATCTCAGCCGCTCTTTGAGTAATTTCTTTTTCACCTCTACCCGGAATCATAGTATCTTCCTCTTCTTCATTACCAAAGTTAGGTTCTTCAACGTCAATAACTTGACCTAATTCATAGTCATTTAATTCTTTATTAACTTCATCAATCATCTCATCAATTTTTTTACGAGCATCTGGAGTCTTATTTAGAATACCTCTAAATAACTTTAAGAAGTCAACATCAGAAATATAATTTGAATCCATCATTTTACCAAAGATAAATGCTCTCATGTTTGGATGTTTAACTTCTGGATTAACATTAATAAAATCTCTAAAATCAGCCGCAATCTCTGGACCTGTTCTGAAATCTTCAGCTTCATCTTCAAACGAACTAATATTCAATTTAACAGTTTGAGCCATTTCAATTTCTTCTTTAGAAGCATCTTCTGCTGGAAATTGAATTGAAGCAATCAATTGATATATGCCTTTAACAGTTTCATGAATTAACATAGGAAAGTCAATACCACGAGCTCTAATTCTTGGAGTGGCTCCTTGAACTTCTTCTCCAAACTCTTCTTTATCCTTCTCATCTGGCTCATCACCATTTGCCAAATCATCAAGGATTCTTTTAGCAAAATCTTCAGAACTTTCTTCTTCTTTTTCTTCCTTCTCTTCTTTTTGTTTTGGCTTCCAATCAACAGAAACAGCACCAGCCATTCCTTCTGGATGTCTTTCCATCATATCAGCTTTAACATCAATTGGGATAATCCAATCCATTTTATCAGCCAAACTACTCATCTCTTTCCACATATTTAAAATTTCTTCAGCTTGTGGTCCAAAAATATCAACTAAACCATCTTTAACCTCTTGCATAGCAATGATGTTTTTAGTGTTTTTAGCCTCACCTTGGATAATATTATTACCCAATTTAGCCTTATGTATTTTATTAATTGTAGCAGGATCTTTAACCATTCTAAAGTTTGGTGACTCTTCATTATCATCATCTTGTTCTTCTTCACAATCTTTCATAAATTTAGCAATCTGACCACCAGTTCTTAATAATTTAATATCAAGTTCAACACCATCAAGAATTTCACCATAGTTTTGTGTGATAATCTCTTTAGCCAAGTTCTCTAAATCTTCTTCACGACCACGAGTTACTTGTTGAGATTGTTGAAGTAATTGCATCAATCTACCACCAATTTGTCCAGGATTTTCACGACCAGATAAACCTAAACGAGCTTTAGCTCTTGCTTCAGTATCTTTAAGATAGTCTTTATCACCGGGTTGTTTTTCACCTTCACCAGGAACTGATGGATTGCCTTTTATAGTTACTTCTTCTAAGAATTTTTTAAAATCTTTCATATTAATAATTTTGTTTTGTTAAGTCTGCAAACTTATGAATTACTTCTTCCTCTGTAGCTGTTTTTAACTTTGCTAAAGGACCTGGTTCAACAGCTGGTTTATCTCTTCTAATAGGATTTGGTTTACCAGGTCTTGTAGTAGGTTTAGTCTTTGGAGGAGCAGTCACTGGGTTAGGACTTGTAGATGGAGCAGGTGCACTAGCACCACCATAAACAAACTCTTCAAACTTTTTAATTAGTTTCATATATAATATTATATTTTTTACCCTTTATATATTAATTCCCAAACCTCGAAAATGAAATTAAAACCAATAAAAACAATATATGATTATAACCAGGCTCAAAAATATTTAGAGTCTATATTTCATAGTGAGTTAACCGAAGAAGAAGCCAATAGTGTTTCTATATTAGAAGTTCTTATAGAAAATTTTGAAAGACAAGGTAAAGTAGCTAAAGAAAATTTAGAAATGGAACCTCTAATAGACTATGTTTTTGACTTAGTATCTAATGCTTCACAATATGAAGAACATGGAATAATTGAAAGAGGATTAAAATTAGGAGAAGAATATGGTGAATTATCAGCAGAAATTCTTAAATTAACAGGATATAAAAGAAATTCAGAAAGTAAAGAAGAAATAAATAATAATATCTTATTAGAATCAACAGATTGTTTAATAATGATATTTGATATAATGACACAGATGGGTTTCAAAAAAGAACAAATCTGTAATATGGCTGAAAGACAAGTAAATAAATGGATAACAAATATAGAAATTAAGTAAGTATGGAAAAAGCGTATGTAATTTTGAAAAAAGGATTTGAATATGATGATAACATCTATAACGAATCAGAAGGTGGAACACCAAATCTAATTGTATTTTCTAAAGAAGATGCTAAGAAAAAGGTAAATGAGTTAAATACTAAAGAATATAAACAATGTTCATTAAATGAATACTCATATGATTTAGAAGATTCTTTAAATGTTGATTTGAGTGAGTATGACGAATTCAATGACTCTCTAACTGCTAAGTATGGTAAACCAGAAATAAAAAATAGATGGGAATCTTCTGAAAATAAATTACATCCAATGGCAAATGAAGAAGAAACCAACAAATATATGAGTATGGTTAAACTAGGTTTCTATGAAGTTGTTGAAACTGATATTGATGTTCAATCATACAGAGAGAAAAAGATAACTGAAATATTAAACTAATATAAATAAATTCAATAAATCCCCATAGGTTTTTAATATATAGACTTATGAGGATTTTTAATTTTAAACAATTCGTAATAAACGAAGCTCATGGCTTGTCTAAGTCAAGTATTATGTTTTCTGATGTCTTAGAAAAAAAGACATATTATAAATTCTTGAAATTTATAGAATCTTCTGAAAATATATTAGATGAGAAAGTAGAAATTAAATACAGAGACTTAGCTCGATTTATAGATAGAAAATTATATCCTGATTTTCCAGTTGTTGGATTTGAATTAATATTAGAGTTCAAAAAAATGACACCAACAAGATTTACCACATTGTATAATTATCCTAATCACGTTGCTATTGGTGGTTATGCTTCTGGATTTGGAAATAAAAACTGGAAAAACTATTCTAAAATAGTTAAACCGGCAAGAAAAATTGCTGATGTTGGTCTAATAATTCAATTAAGTGTTGGTATTGACATAGATAAAAGAAACTTTGATATTAATAACTCAGCAAATAAAGAAGAGTTAGTGGATGGTATAAACTCAACATTATATCATGAGTTAAATCATTGTTACGAACATTATAAAAGAACTATTAAGGGAACTAAAAGAGGTGAATATAAAAAACCTATTTATGATAGATCATTTAATACAGCTTTAACATATGCTGAAAATAATAAATGGAAATTTCCTAAAAAGATTTGGTATAAATGGACTTCTGAATTTTTAACATATATTTACTTTAGTGAAAGACAAGAGATGAATGCTAATATTCAAGAAATTAACTATTTCATAGATAAATATCCAAATAAAGATTTAAAAGAGTTTAAAATATACAAAACAACACATGAAATGAAATATTTTAATGCTGACGAATTCTACAACTCACTCATTACTACAATATCATCTCATTATAATTTGAAAGATATGGGTAATGCACTTTTGGTTGGATGTAAAGATGAACACGAAATTGCTGATAAACTTAAAGATATGTGGGTTAATGTATATGAAAGTGAATTAAAAGGACAAAAAGGTAAATCAATTATACCAATAAACACCTTTAAGAAAATGAATTGTAAACAATTTGTTGAATACTGGGGTAAACAGTTTAATGAAAACGGAAAATATCTTATGAATAAAATTGGAAAAATAATAACTAGATAAATGAAAAAATTTACTAAAATATTAGAAGAAGTAGAAAACGAAAGATTCTACAAAGTAGATGCTCAAGTTGAGTTAATCATACCTGCTGAAAATGAAGGAGAAGCTGGATATTTAGCCGATTCTATCTTAGCTTCTATTGAATATGGTTCAGAATATATTATAGACAATATAGATATGACTGAAAAAAGAGTAGATGATAATATCAAAGAATCTAAATCACAAATAAAATCGGAATTAGAAGATAATAATGATTATCAAATGGTTTCTGGTATTATTGATATTCTAAAGAAAGTTAAAGATAAAGAAAATAGAATGGAGATTGCAGATAGTATGGTATCTCAATTCAAAAAAGAGAAAATTAAATTCGACTATGATAAATTCATAGATGAGTTAAAGTAATATTGAAAATTAATATATAAAACAATAAAAATAAAGAAATAGTATGAAAAAGTTTTCAGATTTTAAACCAGTTAAAAAGAAGATATTCGAAGCCGAATCAAATCTTCCTGGTAATTACGAAGATATGTCAAAAGAAGAATTGATTAAGTTAATGGCTGGTCAATCTAAAACTGAAGAAGCTGAAGATAATAAAGATGAAGCTGAAGAAGAAAAATCAGAAGAAAATTCTGAAACACCAGGTTCTAATGATGTATCAAAATTCATTTCTAAATTGTTAGAAAGTAGAGAAATGGCTCAAGTTTATCACTGGACTGTTAAAGGTGATATGGGTTCACATGCAGCTCACTTAGCTTTACAAACTTATTATGAAGAAGTGATTGAATTTATTGATGATATTGTTGAAATTTATCAAGGTCAATATGGTTTAATTGAAGGATATGATATAATTGACACAACAGATTCTAAATCAAAAGATAGATTAGATTATTTTAAGGAAGCTGTTGAATTTGTTAAATCTGAAAGAACTTGTATTAAAGCAGAAGATACACATATTCATAATATTATTGATGAATTAATAGCTTTACAATATAAGACAATCTACAAATTAACTTACAATAAATAAAACTAAAAACCCACTTAATAAGTGGGTTTTTTATTGTTCTAAACTACTTTTCTTTCCTATTAACATTAAATAATTTTTTGATTTTTCTTTTTCTAGATTGAACTCTATCAAATCTATATAAAGATTTGACTATTGATTCTTTTTTATTATTTGATATACTTTCCCAAGATGACATATTACTTCCAAATTTTTACACTATGAATCTTAAATTCTGAAATTTGAGATTCTATACCTTTAGTATATTCTGGTCTAATAGCATTGTTTAGTATAACCAACATTTTCTTATCTCTAAACCATTTTATAATATAATCAGATGTAATTTGTCTAACTAGATGACCATTATAGTAGATTTTAATGAAATCCTTTGACCACCAGCAACCCAATTTTAATTTATCATATGAACTACTAACTGGGTGATTTCTAGCACCAGAAGACTCCTTTTTGTCTCCCATATTGAAATGAAAATTAGATTGTAGATTATTACCGTAGTTACATTTATTATTAGAATAAGCTTCTAATATGTCAATTTCAGGTGGCCATGAATCAACACAACTTAACCAAACTGCTGGCCATAATCCAGAACCATATGGAAGTTCTACTTCAAATTCATAGAATCCATAACCATAACTTTCATAAGATGTTACTAACCCAACAGAGTAAGGTATATCATATACTTTAGGATTTTCCCAAGTAGTCAATTGTTTTGGTGAGTAAATCTGATTTAATATCAAACAATCATTTTGTATGAAAACTGATTCGTCTCCATAATATTGATAAGGTGATTCTGGATGAAATTTACCCCAAGGTTGACCAATTCTCCAAACATCATTATTAAATGATTCGAAGTTATCTTCAAATATTAATTCCATTTTAGAAGTAATATTTGAATTATTTTTTTCTGAAGTACCAAAAAAACTACTAACTAAAGATTTAGTATATAAAAAAGAATTTATTATTAAATCCTTTACCGATTCTTTTAATCTCATATATTACTTATTTTCAGTATACATATATTTTCTACCACTATCATTATAATCAGATAAGTTATTAATTGTTGTGTCAATTTTATCAACACAGTCATCAATATCTTTTTTCATAACTTGAAGAGCAGCAATAGAGTCATCAATTTGATCGTTACCTTTCTTAGATTCACTTTTATAGTTATTTAACTCATTTAGAAGAGATTCTACATATTTTGACTTTTCATCCATTAAAGAAGTGAAATCTTTTAATTCATCAAGAACTTCATTTATTCTTTCCGATGAAATGTCTACTTGATCACCTTCATTGAATCTTCTAATTTTCATATTAATAGTTTAGTATTTTAATATATATATTAATTATGAAACGTAAGAATAATCTTATATTAGAATTTACTGAATTTAATTTACAAAGAATGAGTCCAGACTCTGCAGCGCAATCTGTTGGTGGTGTTGACGATCCTTCTTTATCAACAAATGCGTTTGATAAACATGCAGATGGTATAAGACAAGCTATGTCAAGAATTAATGACATTCTTTATAACTTAGCTGGTACAAGTGCTTATAGAAATTTAAGAAGTAGATTAGCTTTAGAAAGTCAAGATATTCAAAGTATGAAAATACAGAGAATTGTCAAAGTTAATAGTATAAATTATGATGTTTATATTATGTTTGTTATTGACGGATATGAATATTGGGGAGTTATTGAAAACATAATGAATAATCCTGAATTAACTTCAGAGGTATTCAAAGATTTTGATTTATATCAAAGTAAAGAATGGATTATTAAAATCAAAGGATTAATAATCAAAACAGTAAAAGCTTGGTTAAAACCTGAACCAGGAACTTATAAACTTTTAAATGATGAAATATTCTGTTACTCAACAGAAACAGGCAAACAATTAAGAATGGAAAAAGGTATTGAAATTGAATTAGTTAGAGCTCATGATAACAAGATGATTGTTAAACATGAAAGTGATTACTACAATTTAGTTGGAGATAACTATATCTACTTTAATTGGTGGTTTGAAAAAATTGAAAAATAATTATTTATTTATCAAAGAAGCTACTTGTGATTTTAATTCTTCAATTTGTGCTTGTTGTTCTTGAATTGCTTTGACCAACATAGGAACAAATATAGAATATTTTACAGATTTAGTTGTTGTTTCTAAAATTTTACCTTTTTCATCTCTATCAGCTATTTCTTCAACAAGGCCTGGGAATATATTTTCAATTTCTTGAGCAATCACACCTATTTGTTTAAATGATTCATACCCTGAATTTTCTTTAAAATTATAATTTACAACTCTAACTTGCATTAACTTGTCAAGTTTTGGAGTAGCATTAACAATATTTTCTTTTAATTTTATATCAGATATACCTAGATAACTATTATTAGTATTTTGTACATTACCGTTATTAAAAACTTTAAAAGTAGGAGTACTGTTTGCCTCAGCCCACATGAAAAGACAAGTAGTTCCAGCTGCTCTAGTTGTACTTAAATATATTGTGGAGCTAGCAAAACTTGCATTAGTGTTTCTAAGAACTGATAAATCAACCAACGCACTACCTTCTACTACAAGTTTAGTAGAATTAAACGTACCAGTCAAATTTAGAGCATTTGTACTTGGATTATACGAAAGTCCAGACGTATTAGTTTTGATACTTGTAGAACTACCAGAAGAAACAAATGTTGGATAATGAACGGCATTTGTAATTACATTTGTAACAACAACATTACTAGCCGTTACAGATGAACCAGCACTTAGTAAAATTTGATTTGAAATACTACTTGGACTTATATTAGTTAAACCAGCACCACTACCAACAAAACCAGTAGCAGATGCTGTTCCATTAACAACCAAAGATTGACCAGGAGTTGAATTTATTGAAAATCCTGTTCCTATACCAACTTTACCTAAAGGAGAGATATATAAAGAATTAATAATAGATCCTGCTCCTGCTTTATTTTGAATAGTAATATCACCGTAATAACCAAATACTAAATTTGAAGATCCAAGAGAATTATTAAAATATTGGTCAGATCCACTATAATACCAATTGTGTCCTAAAACAGTACTACCAACATATAATCCAGATATCGCACCAGCTTTGTGTATAACAAATGGTAATGAATATCCAGCAGCAGGAATTGTAGAAGGTCCAAATTGAACAGCACCAAGTGGATTAGATGTGTTAATACCAATATTAGATCCAACTTGATAAATATTACTATCACTAATTGTATTTGAAGATGTAAATTTACCAATTGATCCAGTTGCTCCCAAAACTTGATCACTAACTTCTACTGACCAAGTAGCACCTATATAAACATATGGTCTATTATTACTTAAATCAAATATTCTTAATCCTTGATATTTATAAGGAATGGCATCTCTACCGGTTGATCCTGATGCAACTATTCTTGTATCGATTGGTTCTATGCTATTTAGACTAAATCCTGTTATAATTTGTATTGACATATTCTATATATAAATTTTTTAATATTTGAATTGGTAATTTACTGATGGAGGTCCAATTTGAGAAACTCCATTATATTGATAAACTTTAAATTGTTTTGAAGCCCACAAGCCACTTGGTGATGAAAGCGTTATAATTGATTGTGTAAAAGAACTTGTAATAATATTACTATTATTGTCTATAATATCTGTTAAATTTGGATAATTGTAATCATATATAAAATATAAATTACCAACACCCGTTATAGGAATAATCTTATCATTTTTTGGTTCAACTAACTTACTTAAAATGGCTAAACCAGCAGTGTTCATTGTGTTCAATAAACTAAATCCATAAAAGTAAGGATATAAAGCAGAAATTGATGCAGAAGCTGAATTAGATGTTGTTCCATCATTAACAGTTATGGTAAATGATGAAGTACCACTAGCGACCGGTGAAATAACAACTCCATTAGCAGCACCGGTAACTAAAGAAGGACCATTAGATGTTATAGGTGGATATGAACTTGGTATCATATTGGTTAATCCAGTTGTTAAAGTAGGTAAAGATTTTTTCTCAATAGTATAACTAACTGTTACTAAAGGAGAAGTACCAACTTCTACATATCCTGAAGAATATGGTGGTAAAACTGATATAAAACAAAGAGGTGGTAAATAATCATAGACCAATCTTCTTAAAATATCAGAAATAGGAACCGAGTCAAAAGATGAACCTATTTGTATATCACCAATTGATATTGGACAATATCTAGCATCTGTAAACTCTAAAGAATATCCATTAACATTAACAGGTGATCCATAAATATTTAATAAACTACCAGTAACTCCTATATGATTGATAGTTGGTAAGGTGATATTACCCCATTCTAACAATCCATTATTCCAAGATAGTAACTTATCAGTAGAAGCGGTTGCATTATCTAAAATAGTTGGAAAAACAATATTATTTATAGAAACTGTTCCATAATCACTTTGTAAATTAATAGTAGTAAAAGTAGCGCCGTTTGTAGTTGGATTAATTAAATCCATTGATAAAGATGATTGAGTAACACCAACAAAAACTTGTGACTCTAAATAAGGAGAAGAAGGATATATTGATGAATTCGTACCTGCTAAAATAGCAACTCTTGTTTTAGAATTTGATACAGAATCTCTTTTAGTATTATATAAATATATATCAACCTCACTATTATTAAGTAAAGATGAAGTCATTATATCATGTGTTGATGTATATGAATAAGTTCCTGAAAAAGCTCTTTTTCCCAAAAAAACTTTATTATTGAATCCTCTTTCAGATGGATTCAAAGTATCAATTCCTATATATGATATAGTAGATGCTGATGCAATTGTTTGTTTGAAAGGAGTATTTGAAAAAAGAGATAATATAGAATTTCTAATATCTTCAGGATTAACTTCTTTATCAGTATTATCTTGAAGACTAGTAAGCACAGAATTTAAATCATTAGTTAAATCATAACTAGATGCTTGTGTAGATTGTCCTATATTAATACTAAATGTAGCTGCCATATATTAAAATATAAATTGAAATGTTCCAGATCCCGTATAACTACAAGTTCCTATAGATCTATAAACTTTATAATTACCATAATTATAACCAGTCGGTGTAACAGAATTAGAATATGTAAATGTTGATGTTATTAAATTATTAGAATCATGTATTATATAACCATTAGGATCTTTAATCATTGATAAAAGTCCATAAGAAATAGGATAAAAAAAGTATATGTATCCATTACCAACATAACTTTTATTAATAGATTGAGTAACTCCACCAATAATCAATGGAGATATAGTTTTATTTGATGTACTAATTAATGTACCAATATTTGAATTTATTGTACCAGCAAATAAATCAATATAAGTTGTTGAAAATTTATCAAAGAAAGGACTAACAAAATAAACTGAAGCAGTTACACTATATGTAAAGTTAGATGAACCTGAGTCAGAAACTCTTAAAGCATAATTACTATATGTTGGGACACCTGTTGCTGTAGTATTATAAACTGGATAACTAAATGTTTTAGATAATATTGCTCCTGGTAGACCCGAAAAAGAAAGACCTGAATATGTTGTTCCGGTTATCTGATAATTATCAATATTATTAGAGTATTTGGTTATTGAATAACTAAAGTTAAAAGAAGATGTAACACCAAACTCAGCATAAATTGAAGTAGAGCTTGAAACACCAAGACTAATTGTAGGAGGAACATAAGGATATAATATCTTTCTGATAACTTCTGATAAAGGCCAATTTTGACCCAAATAAGAACCAGTTGAAAATGAAGTTCCAATTTGAACTCCTCCAATTGTTTGTGGAACAATAGTATTATCAACAAATTCTAAGGAATATCCATTTACATTACTTGGACTACCATAAATATTAGTTGGCGAACCAGGACTTCCAATAGAAGAAATAGTAATTGTTGGATCAGCCCATCTTAAAGATCCATTTGGATATGCTCCAGAGTATTTTAATATTCTACCATTTGAAGCAGAAGCTGATGTTTCAGCAATTGTAGGAAATAAAATACCATTAACAGCAACTCTACCAGTCAAACTATAAATGTTAATTGGTCCGGCAAAAAGAGAAGGATTAACAAGATCTAAACTAGCAACATCTGACACACCATTATTAAAAACACTAGATCCTATATAAGGAGCATATGTATGTAAACTTGAATTAGTACCGGCTAATATAGCTATTCTAGTACTACTTTGTGTAATACCATCAGGTTTTGTATTATATAGATAAATATCATTTTGATTAGAATTGGATAATAATACATTATTCATTATATCAGTACCTGCGTAATTTCTTTTACCTATAAAAATCTTTTGTTTAATATCTCTATTTGATGGATTACCAGAATCTAATCCAATATGCTCAATTGAAGCAACACCCACCGTTTGTTTAAATGATGAATTGGCCCAAGAAGATAAGAAAGCATCTCTCACATCTTTTGGAGATATTAGTTTTTGTGTATTATTTGGTATATCCGCTAAAACACTATTAATATCTTGTTTTCTATAAGCTTCAGTTGTCTGTCCGACATTTATACTATAAGTAGCTGGCATTAGTCGTTATCTTTTTTTGTATATATTAAAAAAAGAAGACCAACTATTAATAAAAAAGTCTGATAATTAATTATCAGACTCAAATATGTTAAAGACTATTAAATTCTTAGTTGAATAGAAATTCTAATTTCATTAAATCTTTAACTTTAGCAGTTTTCAAATTCAAATCTTCAAAATTAATTCTTTCATATGCAATTTCACTTTCAACCTCCATTAAATCTTTCATTTCAGATGAGAAACTATCCATATCTGTTATGTTAACGGCTCCTTGTATAAGATTACCTTGCTCATCTTTTGGACTAATAACATTTCCTTCTTCATCTTTTTCAGAATACTTATCTAATATTCTTCTTTCCATTTTAACTTTATCTTCAACGATAGAAGATATTTCTTTAATAATTCTAGTCAACTTAAAAGCAATAGCAGCGTTTATGTCCAAGTCAGTTAATTTGTTTAGTGATTCCATTGTTTCGGAACCTAGTTGTAAGTTTTTTATTATAATAGACATGTGTTTATTTTATTTTTATTTTATATCATTTGATTCTAAATTTGTTGTCAATCCTTCAATTCTAAATTTAAGTATATCAAAATACTTATCATCTCTTTCAATTACTATATAATTTCTATTGTTCAAAATGCAAGCGTGTGCGGTAGTTCCTGTGCCAGCAAAATTATCAAGAACAACATCTCCCTCATTTGAATGTTTATTTATTATATCAGAAATTAAAGAAAGTGGTTTTTGAGTTGGATGGTCATATCTTTCTTTTCCGTGACAAATTGGATATTTATAAACACCATTATCATAAAGGGAATGAAATGTTGGTTTTTTACCTTTAACAAAAGTAAAAAAGAATTCTATAGCATTTGATAAGTAATTCAATTTAGAATTAATAGGAACTGGATTTGTTTTTTGCCATTGACCAACTCTAGGTTGTTTAAACTTATACTTATCAGCCATTGATTTAATATCATTTGACTTCCAAACATCATAAAAGATAATTAAAGTTCCACTATCTTTTAATATTCTATAATACTCTTTGAATAATAAATCCCAATCTAATTCCCCTTTATCCCACTCTCCAAAATCGATTGATACTTTACCGTATTTAGTAGCCATTTCTTTTGAAGTGGTATCTGATATATTTGAAAACCCAGATGATTTGGATATTAGGTAAGGCGGATCGACTAGTATCAAGTCAACAGACTTGCTATCAATATCTTTAATTAAATCAAAGCAATCACCTTTTATAATCATTAAAGTATATATTACCCAACATGACCTTCATAAAAATAATATATAATAAAATTCTACTGACGATATGAACTTAGTTAATCTATTAAAAGGCCTATTGAATCTTCAGAAAAAAATAGATATAAAGATCCTACCATCACAAGGTCTATTCTATAAAGATGATTTTGAAATTACAATAAAGAAAGCAGATGTTGAAGATATAATTGAATATGAGTATAATTATATAAAAGACGATTTAGGTTCTGTTATTTTTAAGTTGAAAAAAGTTGTTGAAAAAAACGCAACATTCTCAAGTGGATACACATTCAATGATGTTAAAAGTATTGATATTGTTTTCTTATTCCTAGAAGTTGTTAGATTTACTAAAGGAAAAGCAATCAACCTTAAATATTTTAATGATGAGTTTGGAGAAGAAGAGGATATAGAGTTTAGTTCTAACTATTTCAACTATTTTAAGTTAGATGCTGAAACTATGAAAAGTTATGATGTTGAAACTAAACAATTTATTATAGATGATTTTATGTTTAGCCTACCGTCAATAGGAGCTGAAAATTGTATTACAAATTACTTAATAGAAAAATCAGAAGAACAAGACGGTGCTAAGTACAATGATTATGGTTATAACTTTATATTTTTCTTAGGTGGTAAAAGATCAATGTCATTTAGTGAAATAGAAAATCTTATTCATATATTCAACTTTGATATGGAAGAATCTGATATGAAAAAGGTTAGAAAAATAGTTAGAATGTTTCAACCAATACAGAAATACTCCTTAAAAAGAGACGGTAAAGTGATTGATATAAACTCAAAGATAGACTTAGAAAAAATCTGGAAGTAATTTAATATATACTATATGAAACTTAAAAAGTATAATGACTTTATTAAAGAGTCTTTTGGAACTTCTCAACAATATGCGAATTTCTTAACATCTAAAGCTATATCAACTGATATATTTAATGATAGTTTATTTGATGTTAAACAATTTGCTAAAGTTAGTAACTTCAGATATTTAGTTGATACAAAAGGTCACTCGGTTAATACTGAAGTTGATGATAATGAAAAATACAGATTACTTTATACTTGTCAAATTCAATACAGTTTGATATCAGGTAAAAATGATTTTAATAAAGTTCTTGATAACCTAAATACTATTAAGATATCTGTAGATGAAATGATAGATAGAGTTGAAGCAGAAGAATTAAAACTTGAAAAAAATGAGTATTGGTTAGATAAAACAACAGGACATGAAAATTTAAGAACTATATTTTATCACACTTTTTCTATATCATTTATAAGTGATGAAATAAGTACAGAAGAACTAAAAAACATATTTGATATTTACAACACATCACAAGATAAAGAATACTTAGATGGTCTTAAACAACTTAGAAATATTTACAGAGAAGAAGGCATAGACTTTGATAGATATATGGACACAAACGAAATTGATGAATATACTCAAATTGGTGTGTTTATGGGAGATGATATATACGGTGTGGCCTCATATAATACAAAAACTAAACAATTTACTATAGATGAGAATGAAATATCTGATTCGGTAAGTGCCTATAGAGAAGACAATGGATAAAAACTCCATTCAATTTTTTAATATATATTCTAATTAAAATTAAATTGATTTATGGTAATAAATAATTATAGAACCTTTCGAAGAGAAAGAGAGCGTGAATTTGATAAAATAATAGAGGGATTTACACCTGAAGAGGATAAAGAATTTGAATCTATGTGTAATAGTTATTTATCAAATGAGATAAAAATATCTGACTTTGATAACTATCTAAATAAATCTTTATTTCTAAATATAAATGAATCTTCTCTTAGTAAACATTTTGATGAATATGGTAATCTAATAAATTATGATTCTATTAATGAAGAATGGGAATGGTTAGATAAAGCTGTTAATTACACTAAGGATAAAACAAAATTGGTTTTTAATATAGCATCTGCTTTTTTTAAGTCAATTATAGATAAAGTAAAGAACTTTGTTAAAAAGTTTCTAGTAAAATTCTCCACAGAAGCGGATAAAATGATGGATTTAGTATGTTCATTTTTTCAAAAAATGATGAGTGGATTGAAATATTTTGGAGATTTTATGAAGAAAAAAGATAATTGGCTTTATAAATTGTTAGTAAAAATATCAGTTAGTTTAGGAATAACTTCTGTAGTTTCTTATTTACTATCTTTATTTGGACCAACATGGGTTGCTGCAATGGGTGCTAAAACAGGAGCAAGTATGTTATCTAATAAACTAAAAGTTGGAGATAAAGTAGCTTCTAAGATTCTTAGTAAGGAAGAATCTAAGGATGAAAGAAAAATACAAAACTATTCCCAATTTATAAACGAAGCTGAAGAACCTAAAAAAGAAAGCACTATTAAAAAAGTAGGTGTTGCATTAGGAAATGGTATAATTAAATTCTTTAAAATACTCAGAACATTTAAAATTGCTATCTTAATCTTTTTAGGAGCTATTTGGATAATTGGACATGCTATACACCCAATGAATGAACTATTCGCTCCAATATTTGAAATGTCAAATATGTCAAGTCTTAGTGATGTTTTTAGATCTGATTTTGTTGCATCAGCAGGTTCATTACCATCAATAAAAGTTAGCAACATAGAAGAAATATCTACTCACAAAGTAGATATATTACCAAAATTAAATGATGATCATGGTATAGGAGTTAATGATATACAAACATCATCATCAGAACAATTAAATGTTCAATTTAGTGGTATTAAAACTGGAATTACAGAACATCCAAAAGAATTTAGTAAAGATATAGGAAAATTGTTTAATGACCTAAAAGAAAATCATATTGGCAAAGAATCTAATAGTATAGACGGAGTTAATACAGATGGAGCCACACCATTAACACAAGATCAAGTCGAACAAACAACAGGTGCTGATGATGTTGATGACTTAACAACACATCAAGGTGGTTGTTTTGTATCAGGAACTTTAGTAACACTTTCTAATAAAGAGAGTGTGATTATTGAAGATGTAAAAGAAGGTGATATGGTCATAACATATAATGTGGAAAAAAATATACAAGAGATTGGAAAGGTAAAATCATTGATTAGTTTAAAAAAGAATGATATAGTCTCTATTAAATTATCAAACTCTACAAATATAGAATGCACATCAGAACATCCATTTTGGGTGGTTAATAAAGGTTGGTCATCTATATCACCAGAAAAATCCTTATTATATCATGATATGAACATTGAAAAAATGATGGTCAGTGATATACTATTAACAGATACAAACACAGAAGTTATTGTAGATGATATAAAAGAATTAAAAAACGAAACTATAAATGTGTATAATCTTCAAATAGAAGGAAATCATAACTATTATGCAAATGGTATATTAGTACATAATAAAATGGCATTTGATGGTGATGATGATAAGTTAAAAGGTGTCAAAAAATTATTTAAACAGGTTAAAGGTAATATCAAAGATAAAGTTGAGGATATCAAAGATAAAGTTTTGGGTAGTAAAGAAGATCCTAATGTTGATAAAGTAGAAAATATAAATATAAATACATTAGAAGGCACAATTGAGAAAATGAAAAATCTAGTTTCTTCAGATAAAACCCTTGGATTCGGTGAGGGAAGTAGTAAATATGATTTTGAAATGGCTCGAGATCAAGCTCGTTTAGCAGCTAAATCATATATATTAAACACCCAAGGAGTATCCACAGCTATTTTGAAATCATATGTAGTTATAGAAGAAAAGGCTTTTAAAACACCGGAGGGTGGTTATGAATGTGTAGTTGTTATGGGACCATCCAAATAAAAATCTAAAGTGTTTGAAACTTATCTAAACCTTTTTTATACTTGTATCATTATGGTAATTAAATTTAAGACCACACCACAAAGGATAAAAATTTAAATCTTTATAGCTTTAATCTCATTGTAAAGAGCTTTCTTGTCTAACTCCATCATCTTCATGATGTCAAAAACTTTGTCAGAGAACCCAGCTAAAGCAAAGACATTTTGTTCTGGAAGTTGAAGTGTAGAATAGCCAGCCAAATCCCAAGAGTAAACAAATGGATTAGCACTGAACTTAGTCTTATACTCAGCGAATTGACGAGTTGGTGACTCATATCCAATCCAACCTTGCATATCCGATAGAATAATAACTCTATCATACTTCTTGTTAGCTCTTTGGAAGATAGAACGGAAATTTGTACCACCACCAGAGAATCTGAAGCTGTTTCTAATAGTCATTACAGAATCCATTGGATTGTAAGACATATACTTAGAGTCGGTAGAGAAAGTCATAACATCACAATTATTAACTTTAGCCAAGATAGCTCCAAATAAAGAAGCTATTTCAGATGGCTTACCCGACATAGAACCAGAAACGTCCATAACAACAAGTGTTTCACCGTCAAATACTGGTACGTTAGCAACAGAGATATCAAGTGCTTGACCAATTGCCATAAGAACGTCTCTTACTTCTTTAGAAGAATCAATCTTACTGATTTCTTCATAAGCAGTTGAGAAACGGAATGGAAGAACTCTAGAGTTTTTAATCAATCTTTCATCAACCAACATTTCACAAGCTGAACTAACAGCAGTTGGAGATTGAGTGATAATGTTTCTCAAGTTTCTCAGGAGCGCAAAATAACCGATTTTTTTAGTAGAAATCAATTCTAACCAAGCATCAGACTTCAATTTAGTTAAGTCTTCTTCAGACTCAGCTACTTGACCAGCTTGTGATAACTTAGATTCCCAAGTTTGAGTGTTTTTCAACTCACCTTTAACAAGTGACTCTAAAGCCGCTTTGTTTCTAACAGTTGGAGTTGGGTGAACTATGTTAACTAAGTCAACCAGTTTCACTTCTTTGTTATCACCTTTATACTTAGCCAATTGGTAACCATCAAACTTATCAAAAGCTTTAGCGAATCCTTTTTTCAAAGCATTTGGGAACTTAGGACTATCTTTAGATGTCTTGTAAGCTAAGTAGTAAGACATGATTTCAGTCATATCATCAACACGAACAACTACCTTATCGTAGAAGTTTTTACCCCACTCAACACCATTCAATTGTGAAGTTAATTCACCAGCAAGAGCGTGAGTGATACTTCTCATACCAAAACGGTCACGAGCAAAGATAGCCGCCTTAGCAACAAACTCTTTATTCTTTACTTTCTCAGAAAGTTTTCTCAATTCATCTAATGACGTTTGAGCATTTCTATAAAACTGATCATTAACAAATGAAGTTAATAAAAGTGATACCAGTGCTAACTCATTTGATTCAGAGTAAGCTTGTCCACCTGCTAGGTTTTCAGTTAAAGTCTTTGACTTTGGCGATGTTGTGTTAAATTTTGACATAATCTATATTTTAATTTTATTTTAAATAAAAAAAACCAGATAAAACATTTCTGTTAAATCTGGTCTTATAATTTGCGCAAACAAGTAAATTTAGCCTAAGCGTTACAAAGAATTCTCCCGAAACTTTGCCTATAGTTGTAGTGACCATATCACCCAGTTCTTTATTTAAAGGAAGTTTCTGAATTCCTTGACGAACTCTTAAAAAGAGTTTCAGGAGTCACCTGGACTTTTTCACTTTAATTTAGTATGTCCTTTCGGCTTCACCCAAATTCAGTAGCTTTGCTGTCGCTAAGCACTTTCTGTCATAGTTTATATTTGATATATCGAAGTATCTCAAACTATCGCTATGTCTGCGTTTTTAATTATATTGACCAGAGTAATCTATCAAAGAGTGTTTTTTCTGAACCGAAGTAACTCTCTAATTCACTACTGGAGTATTTTAATTATCTTTCTTTTATATTATAAAATCAAAAAGTTTTAATTTTCTTCAAAAAAGTTTTTTAATTTGTTTAGTATATATCAAACCTTAAAATTTCGTTTTTTTCAAAGGTGGATTTTTTATAGTCATCAAAGATACTAATTATATTAATACTTTCCGACATGTTTAGAAATTTCTTCAATTAGATTTTCTAATTCTTCTTCTGACATTTTATCAGTAACCTTAAAACTATTAGTGTCTATTAGATCACTAGGTAATTCTTGTTGAACCGGAGTTAAGATATAATCAGTAAATTCTAACTTCTCTTCATCGGTAAAACATTTAACCATTGATAAATAAGACCAATCTAATTTATTTTTCCACTGTCTAATAAAATCAATTGATAAATCATTAGCACTAATAACCGACCATAGATTTTTATCTTCAATAACTTTAGTATGATTATCAAATGAATCTGATTGAGTAGAAATATAAAGGATCATTCTATCCCAGTTTATATTTTCTTTATATGTAGATATAAAATCATCAGATAAATTAGAATAAGTAGTCATACCTAACTCATAAATATCATTGATATCTAAATATTCAATTTCTATAGCCTTTGTAATAAACTCTTCTGAAAAATTCAAACCCTGTAAAAGTATATTTTTATCTAAAAGATCAGAACATTCTAAAATAGTATCTTCTGTTAATTCATAGTTTGTAGCGATATCATATGTATTATAACCATTAGACATTAGTTCGACTACCCAACTTCTATCTAATTTTCCTTCTATTTCAATTTTATTCATAAAAATAATTTCTTTTTATTTATATAATAAAAAAAGGGATTGTTGTTACAACCCCTTTCGATATTAATTATTGTGTTTTAAGAACCACAAGCTAAACAATCATCTGGATTATCAAGTGAACAACTGATTTCAGACATTTGTTCTTCAACAGATTTAGTTTCTTCTTGAACAGTGAACTTAACAGCATCAGATGCTGATTTGTTTCTTAGATAATAGATACCTGTTTTCAAAGCAGATCTTTTATCTCTATAACATCTAGCTTTACCCTCTGAATCATAAATAACTTCAATTGATTCTCCTTGTGGAATAATTGGAGTACCATCTGGATTCATAATGAAGTTTCTTCTACCCCAACCATAAAAGTGCATTGAAGTCAACTTAGCAAAGTTTGGAGTATCCATAAAGATATTCATTGATTGTGTTTGGTCGATGAATGCCCCTCTATCAGCCGCCATATCAATAACATCTTTTTGTTTAATCTCATAAACAGTTTTGAAAATTTCTTTTAAGTTAGTTGGAACTTCAGGTATATTATGAACAGAACCATTCTCATTAATGATTTTCTTTCTTAAATTATCACCCCATAAGTTTAACTTAACTAATTCTTTAACTAAGTATTTGTTTACTAAGATAAAAGTACCAGAAAGAACTGAACGAGTATACATATTTGAAGTTTGAGCTTCACAAGATGCTTCGTTACCTAAGATAGATGCTGTCGATGCTGTTGGCATAATACAAGTTGTTAAAGAGTTTCTAACACCATGTTTCTTAACATCTTCTCTTAATTTATCCCAATCCCATCTTTTTGTTGGTTTAACATTCCATAAATCGAATTGGAATTTTCCTTTAGAGATAGGTGATCCTTCATATGTTGCATAAGCTCCATCAGTTTTAGCCAAGTCACAAGAAGCTTTGATACAAGCATAATAGATTGTTTCAAATATTTCTTTATTAATTAACTTTGCTTCTTCTGATTCATAAGGTAAACCCATAATAAAAAACACATCAGCTAAACCTTGAACACCTAATCCAATTGGTCTATGTAGTAAGTTAGAGAACTTAGCGGCAGGTGATGGGTAGAAGTTAACATCAATTACATTATTTAAGTTAATAGTAGCTTGATAAGCAACTTCATATAACTTGTTAAAATTATAAGTTTTGTTTTTGTTAATAAACTTAGGAAGAGCAACTGAAGCTAAATTACAAACCGCTGTCTCATTTACAGATTCTTCACCATAGAACTCGCTCAATCCTAATTTAGTAAGCAATTCTTTGTTTTTTAAGATATCACCTTGAGTTTTAGTAACACCAGTTGCTTCAACGATTTCAGCACATAAGTTAGAACTTCTAATCACACCAATATTAGATTGATTTGACTTCTCATTAATAGAATCTTTATAAAGAATATAAGGAGTTCCTGTTTCAATTTGAGATTCAAGAATTTTATTCCAAACTTCTCTTGCTTTAAGAGTTCTTTTACCTTTACCCATATTTTCATATTTAGTATAAAGGTCTTTGAATTCTTGACCGTAAGTTTCTGTTAAACCAGAACACTCATGAGGACACATCAAAGTCCAATTTTCATCAAGTTCAACTCTTTCCATAAACAAGTCATTCATCCACATTGCTAAGAATAAATCCCTAGCTCTAATTTCATCTTTACCTTGATTCTTACGAAGATCTAAGAACTCCATAATATCACCGTGCCAAGGTTCCATATAGATTGCAATTGAACCCTTTCTTTTACCACCACCTTGGTCAACCGCTCTTGCAGTTTCATTAAAAATCTTCAAGAAAGGAATAATACCGTTTGAAGTGCCATTAGTACCAGCAATATAGGTTCCTTTAGATCTAACTTTAGTGAAAGAGATACCAATACCACCAGCGTTTTTAGAGATTTGAGCAGATTCTTTAAGAGTATTAAAAATACCTTCAATTGAATCGTTCTCAACGTCTAATAAGAAACAAGATGATAATTGTGGTCTACCTGTACCAGAGTTAAATAAAGTCGGAGTAGCGTGAGTATAATATCCTTCTGATAAAGTATTATAAGTTTCGATCACTTTTTCTAAATTTTCACCCCATACCTGAAGAGCAGTTCTCATATACATATATTGAGGACGTTCAGCAACTTTTCCATCTAATTTTAACAAATAAGATTTCTCTAGTGTTTTGAATCCAAAATAATCAAAGTTATGGTCTCTTGAGTGTACAATAGCAGAATCAATTTCATCAGCATGTCTTTTAACAATGTTATGAAAACTCTCAGAAACAATTGGAGAGTGTTTACCAGTTTTAGGATCTATATACTTATATAAATCAGTAACCGTTTCTGAAAAACTTTTCTTAGTTTCTTTGTGTAAGTTTGTGATTGCCAATCTTGCTGCTAAGATTGAATAATCTGGATGTTTAGTAGCTAGTGAAGCAGCTGTTTCCATAGCTAGTTGGTCTAAAACATAAGTTCTAATGTCAGGCATGATACCTTCAATTACCTTTTGAGCAACTTCAAAAGGAATTATCAGTTTATCTAAACCGTAGGTTTGTTGTGTTATTCGGTCTAAAATCTTATCCAGCATTACCGGTTCTTTCTTCCCATTTCTTTTTACTACTTTTATATTCATGTTTATTTATTTATTTTGTCTTTTATATATCTGGTTAAAAATTTTATTGATTTTCCAAAGTTTTGTTTTTTTAATATTTTTTATAGTACCTAAAAAATTATAAAAAATCAATATTATTAAGTTTATTTAAGTTGTATTTAAACTTAGTATTATTAAGTATTTTGGTAATCAACTCAAGTCTAACATTATAAATGTTTTCATAGGAGTCAACTTTAAATATTGAATTCTCATAGTCTGGTTCAACAACAACTCCAGTTATTATAATAACTTCTTTGTTAAACTCATCAACCCATTCAAATTCTATTTCAGTTCCTTCATAAATATTTCTATTTGTTACTTCTTTAGAATTTGCATTCTTACCAATATGATCTTGTAGTTCAAATATTATTAGATTTCTCCATTTCTTATCTAACAACTTAAACATATTGAAAAGGTTATCAGAAAAATATACTGCCAATTCATTGAAAAGTTCAATGTTTGTAAAACTTTCATCTTTAAGATTATCTCTAAGTAAATTATAATACTGATTGAAATCACTTCTTGATGGTTTTCTACGGTTGTTTAAGAAATTAATACCTGTATTTTCTGTCAAAATATCATACACTCTTTCTTTAACCAATTTAGCTCTAATGTATTTCTCATTGTCCATTGATTCAAAGTAATAACTTGAAGATTTATCAACTTCGATAGTATCTTTATGATACATATCAAATCCGGTATTATTTTCTTCACTTAAAGGATCTTCTTTTTTACCTTTGAAAATTGAATCATATTTAAGTGAGTGTTTACCTTCTAATTTATGTTTAGAAAGTGTTATTCCACTATCATCTGTTTCTGTTTCACCTTCTTCAGTTTTTACTATATCAGATTCAACAGTAAGGTCTAAATCATCTTCATCTATTTCAATGATAATATCTAAATTATCATCATCTTCGTCTATTCGACTTACAGACCCAGAATCATCATCAGAATCATCAGAATCATCATCACTATCAGATTCATCAATTTCTTGTTCGGTATCATTTTGTGATTCATCCAATTCATTTTCAAAATCGTCATCATCATCATCATCTCTAACTTTTTTAGCCATAGAATTTTTTTATCGTTTTTTATTGATCTAAAAATTGATCATTTTCAAGAGTTAAATAAGTAGAGTTCAAATTCAACCTGATTTGTGATTTTAAGAAATCACCATCTCTTTGTTTTAATAACTTAAACCTATATATGTTTTGCCTCTTCATTTCTTCAGTTCTTATTATAGCAAAAAATGTGTCTGCTGTTTCAGCAATCGCCTTAGATTCAGGCACACTTTCTAATGTAATATCAGCTGAGTTCCAAGCGTCCTTAGCGACTTGAACACCCGTTATAACAGGACACTTGTATTTAGCACCAACCGCTCTTAAAGCTTCTGCTAAAGTCTTACCTTTAGTATAAAGGTTATCAGCCATTGCTCCTTTATTAGTTGCTACTAATGTGATATAATCCACAATAATTAAATCGATTTTTATATCTTTCTTTTCTTTTAATTTTTGAATGTAATTATCAAAGTCTGTAACTGTAGCTGTACCAGCCGCCCAAAACTTAGTAAATATCTTACCAACTTTCTTATCAAAAAGATCACCACCTTCAGCAGTTCTACTAAGATTAGCAATTTTCTTTTTAATCATTTCAGTGTCTTTAGAAAGAACATCATACTCATTAATTGGAATCTTCAATCTCATAGCTCCAATTCTTTTCATAACCTTTCTCTCACTCATTTCAAGTGTTATGTAAAGAACATTATGACCCATATCAGCCGCTTTGAAAGCAAAGTTTTGCATCCATAATGACTTACCATTATTGGTTTCAGCCATAATAACATTAAGAGTTGAAATATCCCAACCACCGCCTAACATATGGTCGATTGATTCAAATCCACACTTAACTTTAAACTTAGAGGAATCTTGAACGTGGTTTTCTGGATCATCAAAGTCAGAACCCATATCATCATCTTGAACAAAATTAGTAGACGACATTTCATCAACTATACTTCTGATTCTATCAGCAGCTTCAACAGCTTTAGCAAAATCAGATATTGAATCTAGATTTCTTGTTTCATCAATAATATTAACGGTACCGGTTTTTAATCGATTGGATAAAATCCAAGCATTAAACTTAGGTTCTATGAAGTTTTTCTCATCATACTCCTTTAAATCTATCTTTAGAATAGACTTTAATATCTCTTTAGTAATTATACCTTCTTTATCTTCTAAAGAAACCATATCAAGAATTTGACGAGGTGTCGGAACTTGAGCATCTATGCCTTTAGACATATATTCTCTTATCACACCGTAAACAAATTGAATTTCAGAGTTTCTGTAAAAGTATGGCTTTACTATGTCAAAGTACTTCTTATTCTTTAGTATAAAGTTAAAGAAAACCTTTTCCAGTTGTGGAGTCATTTAGATAATTTCATTTTTATATTATATGAAATGTATCCACTAAGTTTATTATTAAGAATACATGAAAGTAAGTAAATCTATTGTTCTTTTATTAATTCACCGTCCTGACTATCTTTCTCACCATCTGCAAATGTTGCAAATTTTTGAATAGAAGGTGTTTCTATATCGGCTAAAACTTCTTTTGGGTTAATAGGAAATCTATTCTTAATTTTATTAATAATTTCAATAATTCCATGTTTAGCTATAATAGTACCAATACCCATAGCTAATCCTAAAAAGTTTTGAGGAAGTGTTTCTAAATTTAGTTCGTGTTTACCAACAATAAAATTAATACCATTCATTATAGGTATAAGAAGTGATGTATAAGCAAACATATCAATAACACCATTAACAACAGTGCCTAAATGTTTACCTATCAATGAAAATATATTTTTAATAGAAGTAAGACCTTTTATTAATTTCTTAACCAATCCATTACCAATACCCATCATTCTAAGTTCTTCCAACATTGACTTTGAATCTTTAGTTAAAGAAGATTCTTCATCACTAGATTTGAATTTCTTTTCTTCCAAATATGTTATTGTAACTGAAGCTATAGTAAGTAAAACGATTGATTCTGGAGTTATTTCTAAAGATGATATACTCATATTTCTCATAAGACCTTCAACAATTGGATAAAGAGCTCCAATGCCAGCACCAAATGTAGCAATAAGTTTAACATTTAATTTTAAATCAGAAATTACTTTCTTTTGTACTTTCACATAATCAATTTCATCAGATTCTAATATCATTTTATCAAATGAATTAATTAGGTCAAAAGCCATTTCTTCCTGTTTAGAATACTCTTTAAATTTCTGTACTTTCATGTTAAACTATATATTATTTTCTCTTTATGAAAAAAATATCAAAAGTATATATAAAAGTAAAGAAAAGTAGATTTAACAATTAATATATACTTTATAAAAATAATCTGCAAAAAATGAAATATTTAAAAACCTTTGAAAACTTTGACCTTGGAAGATTTTCCGAAGAAGATGAGAAAAAAGCTTACATGAACGAACCACAAGAAACTGAAGACTTTGAAGACGTTCAAGATGAAAGAGAATATGATCTTGAAGACGAAGATGATGAATACAGAAGAGAAGAAGAATATCTTGAAGAAGAAGAAGAAAACGAAGGAGATCCATCTAAGGTATGGGGTGACGAAGTTGTTGTTGAAAAGAAAAAGATTAACGCAGGTTTTCAAGCTTATTTAGATAAGAAGGCGGGTAAAAAAGTAGATAAGAAAGATGATAAGAAAGAAACTAAAAAATCAACTACTAAAAAAGAAACCACTTATGATAAATCAGAACTCAAACATCCAGAAAAGGCAGATTTAAACAAGGATAAAAAAATATCTGGTTACGAAAAAGTAAGAGGAAAAGCTATTCAGAACGCGGTTCAAGATGAAAAAGAAGAAAAAGGTGGTAAAGGTTTAACTGCAGCACAAAAGAAACTTCCAGCTGGTTTACAAAAAGCTATCGCGGCTAAAAAGAAATAATTAAATTAATTATATAACAAAAAACCCACTCATTAGAGTGGGTTTTTTTATGCTGATATGTTAATGTTTATCTTCTTAATAGCTTCTTGAATCCAATCAGGTAAAAAGTGTGAACTATGTTTTATAACATCACCAAACGAACCATCAATAATTATAGTATCTGCATAATCTAAGTTAGAACGAACTGGTCTACCAGTCATCTGAACAATTCCAGATACGGTCTTCCAAGAATACCAATCAGGATTGTTTGATTGCCTTAACTTATTCTTTTGAGAACCTAAAGAAGGATAAGGAACCTTAGCAATGATTTGAAATCTAGCATCATCATTATCAAATGAAACACCAGTATCCATAGAAGGAGAAACAATAACGGTTGGTTTATCTGACTCTTTATGAAATCTCAATATCTCATCTTTATTAGTAGAATCGTGAAATATCAATCTTGGATCTTTAATAGATCCTTCTATCCATTTAGCCAACTCAAATGAGTTAGTGTGAATAATTCCTTTCTTGTTCTTATACTTATCTAAAAGTTTTTGTATATAAGGAATGTATCTTTTAAATGTTTCTTCTTTAGATTTATAAGACATTTTACCAACTGGCATATAGTAAATTGGTCTGTTCTTAGGGTTGAAAGGAGAACGAATAGAATAGTAAACGGCTTTAGTAACATCTAATCCATTTAACTGACAAAATAGATTTTTATCTAAAATAGTACCCGACATTAAAATGACCATATCATAGTGACTAAACACATACTTATCTAAGTAGTCATAAGCCCAAATTGGTTCTAATGATAGTTCTTTCTGTCTTAACTTTTCATTATAGTTTGTTTCTAATACCCAGTTATTAGGATTCTCTTTATACTCTTTCAAAAATATTTCTATTTTAGTTTGATATTGTTTAAGATCGGTTGCTAATTGCATAATCTTAACATCCATATTTTTTGTTTTAAGAACCTTTGATATTTTCAAGTCTCTTTTATCTTCTTTAACATTTCTTGGAGCAGAAGACATACCATTTTCCATTGATTCAATAGTAGTTAATATTTCACTAGCTAAGAATTTTAAGAACTCAACATAATTAGTAATTGAAGTAACACCCTTTAATCTTTTCATTATCTCATATTCATTAGAGAATTTGAACTTTTTAACAATTGCTTCTGTTATTTTAATAGAAACGAAGTCAGACATAACATCATCAAACTCATGAGCCTCATCAACAATAAGAACTCTAGCGTCTCTGCTTTCCATTAACTTAGGATTGTACATAGCGTAAAGAATATAAAGATAAAAGTTTGTTAAAGAAATACCACCACTTATATAAGATTCTCTAGCATTAGAGTAAGGACAACTTTCACAAGATGTTTTATTCAATCTATTAAATTCAGAACCTTGGGCACAAGAACAAGAATAAGACTGACACTCATAATTCTCTTTACCTTTCAAATCACATATTGATTCATATTCACCAGAATATTGGTCTTGTAGAATTTTACTATTAGTAATAATATCAACTCTAGCCATTCGGTTAACATTTTTCTTATACCAATCAGCTATCATTAAAGCTAAATGACTTTTTCCGCTTCCGACGGGTAGGTTTAATAGAAAGAATTTATTTAATTTATTTTTTTGATACTCGGACTCAATGAAGCTTAGGGCTTCTTTTTGTTCCTTTCTCGGTTTATATTTTGCTAGATCGTTCTTTAATGACATATTATTTTAAACTTTTTATAAAAATTATATGTTTTTTTTCAATTTAGTTTGAAAAATAGGTTTTTTGATGGTTTTTATAAATATATACTCTAAATTGACTTCCTACCTATGTTATTAATTCCTGATTATGATGAGTTTAACATCTACACAACAATAGATGATGTCGAGTGCTATGTAATAAATCTACTATCTCAAGGTTTTGAGATTAAGGAAGAAATATATAGTTTATGTCTAAAACACTTCGGCGAGGGGTTTAAAGATATTATCGACATATTTTTTGAAAATGAAGATTAAAAACTATAATGAATATACAAATCAAAATGTTCTTTACATTTTTGATTTTGATGATACGCTGGTAAATACACCAAGCTACGAGGAACTCGCTATTCAATTTTTAAAGGAAGACGTAACAATAAAAGACTTATTAAATCAATCAATTAACAGAATAGGAGTATCACTAAGCGATTTAAAATGGCAAGATGGTAGAATCTATGTAATGGATCCTAATAAGCAATTAAAAGAGTTTGGCAACTGGGTAAGAAAAGGAGATAGAATGTATATGTTCTCTCCAAATTTATTTCACACATCTGATATAAGTTTACCAGAAACATTAAAAGAACTTTCTGAATTATACAAATCTGTTGAAAATAAATGTATAGTTACTGCTAGAGAAGAATCAATAAGAAGTAAAATAACAAATAAACTATTAGACTTAGGATTAGAAATTCCAAAATATGGTTTACATATGGCACCAGTTGGTACTAAAAATGCTGGCCATTGGAAAGGTGAAAAGATAGTAGAAATAATTAATAAAACAGGATTTCAGAAAGCTATCTTTTATGATGATAATGCTAGGTATATTAAAAGAGCTACTAAAGTAGTTCGAGAAAAACTACCCAACTTTGATTTTACACCAGTTAAGGTATAAAAAAACCCTCTAAATTTTTAGAGGGTTTTTAATTTTAAGATTTTATATAATTTTTGAAACTTAATATTCTACTTTCTTTAACCTCTGACTTAGATTTCATATAAGCCATAATTTTTTTTAGTGTAATATTAAATTCTTCCATATCTTGTCCAAATTCACCAAGTCCACCATATAAATTTTCACCTTCAAATTGAAGAGATCTTTTAGATAGTCTTGCAATTTTTTCAGCAACTACTTGAGACTTACTTTTATTTGAAAGTATTTCTATACTTTCTTTATACAATGGTCCAAAATCTGATAAAGTTTTTGATTTATCACCATATAGATATGAATAAATTTCTTTATATAAATTTTTAATTGGTTCTTTTGAATTTGAGTCCATTTTCTTATCTAAAATATCAGTTAAAAACTTAGTTGTTATACCAATTCCTTTATCTTTTTCATCTTTTATAGATTTAATAGACTTTCTGATATTTCCTAAAGATTGTGTTAAGTAATCTTCACCTTTTGTTACTTCAACATTTCTAGATCCTTTGCCAAATTCTTTTTCTAAAAGTAAAGACTCTTTTATAGGAGCTAATTGATTTAAATTAACTGCAGTTTCTGGAGATTTACTTGTGTATTTTCCGTCTTTATCTCTAAATATAACCGATGCTTTACCAGAAGCTAAAGTGTCTTTTTTAACATCATCTTTAGTTAACCAAGTTTTATCATTACCAATTGAAGTATCATGAGTTAAAGATATAAGTTTTACTTTTTTCTTTTCTCCTTTTTTATTAGTATATAAATACTCATTACCAATTTTAAGACCTTGGTTCTTTTTATCACCACCTTCACCTTCAGCTTTAACACCATCAAATGATATTAACATGCTATTCAAAGCTTTTAAGTTTTTAATCATTAAAGGATAAATTGTCTTTTCAGAAGGTATGCCTGCTTTTTCTTCACCACCTTCAATACCTTTTTCTTCACCACCTTCAATACTTTTTTCTTGACCACCTTCTTTTTTAGCATCAACACTAACTAAAACTAATGATTGTAATAAGTTATCAAGAGTTTTAGCTCTTGATTGTCTTTGTCCTTTTTCTCTTAATAGCTTTACAACAGCACCAGCTCCAATAAGAGCTATACCGATAGTACCAAGAACTGGAGCTAAAGCGATAAGTTTTGTACCAATTACAGATGTTGTAGTTGTTTTAAATCCAGCTTTAATTAGAACTTTTTTAGTTTGAGTATAAACTTGTTTAGCGATAAAACTTTTAGCACCACCATTTTGATTCATTAAAACTTTATCACCCCAAGTTCCTTCAAGATGATTAAATATATCACCAATTGTTTTATTTGATGGATCTGCTAATTGACTAGTAATATCAGCCACAGAAGAAGCTTTACCGCCACCACCTAAGAAATTTGACATCGCTTCAATACCTTTTGCTTGGTCACCACCACCATAGAATTTAAAAGCGTCTTGTAAGTTACCAACTGGTTGATTGAAATTAAGTGATTTACCAGTAGCATCCATAAAACCATTATTTTGAATAGTATATGACCATCCTTTCGGATCAACTTTAATATTATTTTCAATTGTTTTTGTAAATGTTTCTTCACCAAATTGAGCTGGATGATTTACCGTTGTAGTAATTAAATCTTTGAACCATTGAGATTGAGCTATCCAACCAATTGCTCCTAAAGCAGCACCAACACCAGCTAAAATTAAAGGAAGTTTATTAGACTCAAGACCTTTCATTCTTTCAGTTTCAACATTTTTATCACCCGAAGTTTGTTGAAATTTAGCAGATTGACCTTTAGTTGTTTTTTGTTCAGCATCTTCACCTTTTTTAGCACCAAACATTTTGTCCATCGCTTTGTTTTTAAGGTCTACAAGTTTCTTAAAAAACTCTTCTTCCTCATTAATAGCTGACATATCAATATCATCAAAATTGTAAAGTTCTAAAATCTCTTCATCTGTTATATCATCTTCTTTAGATTCGGTAACCGTATAAATACCTTTTAAATCAACATCAAGAAATTTCTTAATTACTTTTCTCATGTCTTCTATAATCTGATTACAAACATCAGGAGCTAAATATCCTTCTTCTTTTGAACCTTTTTTAGCAGCAGCCACTAATGAATCATATAATTGACCATACATTAGAACACCTCTTAAAAAAGTTATTTTTTTTCTATCATTTGGAAATTCAGGAGCAACTATCATCACCTCACCATAAACTTGTTTCAAAAGTTTATTGGATTCTTTATCCATAATCTCTCTAAGTTCTAATTTAGCAGCATCATCTGTGCCCTTTTTACCAAATATTTTACCACCAGCTTTGTATCTGCCTAATTTAGATAAACCATATTTAACATTATCCCAAAAAGATTCATTTAGTTCTTGATTGAATTCTGAGTATTTTACTATTTTCATAATGAAAGAAATATTTTTCTGTATATATTATATTTCAAATATCATAATTTACAATTCAGCTTCTAATTGTTTGATTTCATCCATAACTTCTTTTAACTCTTCTTTCTTATCCATCATGACTTTCTTAGCTTTCTTTCTATCAGCATAAACATCTTCAAGCATAATAAGGGTTGGAGACTTTCTTTTTTCAAAAACAACACCATTCACACAAAGAACGTGCTTTTCTAAATCAATTGGTCTTCCATTATCACAAAAATCTTTTTTGTTAGGATCTTGAACACCAACAAATGTTTCAGGAGCAATAAAGAATTGTCTTTGAGTTGTTGGATAAAGTGACGCAAAGTCATAAGTAACACACCACTGATTCATACCAACTACCGGATCCTTAACCCAACCACCAGCAATCGTAGCATCAGCATCTCCTTTCTCATCTCGAAAAAGAACAATGTTTTCCATATCACGGAATTTGTTTCTTAAAACTCCTTCTGTAATAGCCAAAGAACCTAAAGCGTTATTCATTTGTGAAACAACATCGACAATTCTAATTTGAGCCAATGATGAAATCGCATAAATGATTGAGATATAGTTACGAGCGTCGTGTATTTTTTGAACTAGAACACTATCGACCGCGTTATAATACATAAAAGTCTCAAAGTCATCTTCATATAACTTTTGTAAAGAACCATTATACTTAATCTTTTCAACACCAACTAACTTATTAGAAACAAAATCTAAAGATGATGACTCTTTTACCTTAATAGATGTATCACAGATTTCATACAACTGCATATAATCAAAGATCATTCTATGAGCTGGTACTTCAAATTCAGTAGACCAAATCTTATTCATCTTTTTAGTTAAAGAAGAAACAGCTGGGTCAATTTTATATTCTTTACCATTCACCCACTTAGAAATCTTTCTAGAACGATTTACTAAATACAACCAGTCATATTGAAGAAAGTTCCATCCAGTTAGAATAGGCATCTTAGGAATCATCTTGTAAAAAAAAGCATACAACATATCAAACTCATCATCATATTTAATATATTTGAATTTGTAATCAGCTCCAAACTTCTCAAAATACTTATTAGTATTATCTTTGATTCGTTGTTGCATATCCTCAGGCATTTCTTTAAGACCTAAAAGAATAATTTTATCATCATAAACAATTGAGATTGAAAGAACTTTTGTTGAAGCGCCTTCTTTAGTTACATTACCATTAACATCTTTAACATCAGCAGCTTCTGGGAAACCATCAACGATTTCTGTTTCAATATCTATAAAATAAATATTAGGTAGATTAAATTTAAATATTTCATCTTTCTCAGATTGAGGAAGAGAATCTAAAAATTCATAAATAGCATATCTATCTGGATGATTTACTTCTATTTGTTTGACAGATTTACCATCCCAAGATTTGAATTCTGGATGTTTTTGAGGATCGTTGTCTTCACAAGCTACATATTTCATTGGGTCTTCCCAATTATAATATTTTAGTTTTATATCACCGGATTTATCAACATAACTTACTACTAATTTCCGACTATTTGTTAAATACTGAGTTTCTACTAACATGAATTTTTTATTTTATTACATGAGTTATAGATATTTTAATAAAAAAGTTATAAATATTTTTTTATTACAATTAATTCCGTATATTTGTTAAACAATTAAAAATCACTACGACATGAAAACATTATACTGTAAAAACTACAAAGGAATTCATCACACAATTAATTTAGTTATGTTTGTATTTGCTTTATACTTCTTAGGAGGTCAAAAACAAATCTTAACTAGTTTCCCATTTCAATTATTGGTATTAGCTGGAAATTTCTTCTTAACTAAGTGGGCTTTAAAAGCTAGTGGAATTGATGATGAAGTTGAAAAAATCTTGGCAAAAAAAAAAGGAGATAATTAATATTATCTCCTTTTTATATATTGTTTAATATTTTAATTATGATTCTTTACCATATTCATAAGCCATACTACCAGCTATACCAAATACCATTACAGCAACCATACAGACAGCACCTAAAGTACCTAAATATAGTCCAAATAACGCAATTGGGAAACCTGAACAAGCAATAGCAATTTTGATAACTGTTACTATTAAAATAACAAAAGAAATTGCACCAGCTGATAAACTCAACATACCTAAAATTTTCATAGCCATTCCTTCTTCTTCAAGAATTAATAAAG